>Ga0074195_1000427_pt1 | contig 86371 bp, 70 predicted proteins | sample EPASupsiteHSE623_FD_64525 | JGI IMG/M metagenome (GOLD analysis project Ga0074195, IMG submission 64525) | Bioremediated contaminated groundwater from EPA Superfund site, New Mexico - Sample HSE6-23 | ecosystem: Environmental > Aquatic > Deep subsurface > Groundwater > Contaminated ...
AGTTTTTATAAGTATTTATATTTCAAATTTCACCTAAATGAGTCATTTGTGAGTCATTAGTTTGTTATAATATTTATTAAAAAAAATATAAAGACTCAAATTTGAAAATTATACACTTTAGCGATACACATTTAGGTTTTAATGACCTAGATATAATAAATAATGAAAACATAAACCAAAGAGAAGCAGACTTCTATGATGCTTTTTCTCAAGTAGTTGAACAAATCAAAATAATCAAACCAGATTACATAATCCATACTGGCGATTTGTTCCATCGTTCAAGTCCTAGTAATAGAGCAATTACTTTTGCTTTGGAAAAATTCAAAGAAATTGACTCTTTAGAAATACCATTTATTTTAATAGCTGGAAATCACTCAACTCCACGAACAAACCTCAGCTCACCAATTCTAAAGATTTTTGAGAATTTTAAAAATATCTATGTTTCATACAATCAAGAGTATAAAAAAATAGAGTTTGATGATGTGGTATTTCATACTTTACCTCATCTAAACGATGACTCAAAAGCTTTGATTCAAATAGAACTTTGTGAAGCAAATATAAGTGAATCTAAAAAAAATATTATGATGATGCATTGTAGTGTTGGAGCTTGGTATTTAATGCAAGAGTTTGGAGAATGGGTATATCCTTCAAACAAAGAGTATATTTTTTCTAAAATGGATTATGTAGCACTTGGGCATTGGCATGGATTTGGCGCTGTTGGTAAATATGAAAATGTTTATTATAGTGGAAGCATTGAGAGAACAAGTCTAAATGACAAACGAAACTCAAAGGGTTTTATCCTTGCATCTTTTGAAGATAGTTTAACTATAGAGTATAAAGAGATAAACATAAGAGCTATAAGACAAAAAGAGATTGATTGTGAGGATTATGAAACTTCTATTGAGAGTTTAGATATTAGTGATTGTATAAATGCCATTGTTGAAGTGAAACTAAAAAATCTTACGCCACTTGGTTCAATAGATATTTCAAATAAACAAATCAAAGATTTATTTCCAAACTCTATGAGTGTAAGTATAAAAAGAGAGTTCAAAAAAAGTGATACTACTCAAAACTTACAAAACCTAGAAGCTATATCACTAGAAGAGGGCTTTTTAGAACACATAAAAGAAGATAGCAAAGAGTTGGAGTATGAAAGACTAAAACCAAAAATTCAAGAACTATTTTCTAAATACGAGGAGTTAAGTTATGATACTAACTAATCTAAAACTAGAAAACTTCAAAAAATATACAAATTTTGAAATAGCCTTTGAATCAGGACTTATAGGAATCATAGGAAAAAATGGCGCTGGAAAATCTACTATCTTTGAAGCTATACTCTTTGCCCTATATGGAGAACTAAAAAGTAAAGGTGATAAAGAAGTAGTGCGAAACTCAAATGCCTCTACTAAAGATGCAGTTATAGTTGAACTTGATTTTGAGTTTGACACTATAGAGTATAAAGTAATAAGAGAGTTTAGAGGAAAAACACTAAGTGCAAATGCAAAACTATATAAAAACTCTGAGCTTATAACAACAGGAGCAAAAGAAGTAACTACAAGCATCATGAATCTTACAAAAATGAGTAAAGATGCTTTTGTTCATACTTTATTTGCTAGTCAAAAGGAACTAACAAGTTTAAGTAATAGTAAACCAGAAGAGCGAAAAAAGATGATAAGAAAACTTCTAGGACTTGAAAAGATTGATTTTGTAGAAAAAGAGCTAATAGAAAAAAGCCGAGAACTAAAAAGAGAAATAGGGGCTTTTGCAGAAGTATTATTAAGTGCTGAAGATATAAGTATTAAAAAAGAGTATATAGTAGAATATACAAAACAAAGCCAAGAGATACAAAAAGATATAAGCACAAGAACAACACTTTTAGATAATACAAAAATAGAAGAACAAACTATAAAACAAGAGTTAGAACTATATACAAAAACAAAAGAGCAAAAACAAAACCTACACGCAAGATGTGAACTTTTAAAAAGCAGTATTAAATCTCACCAAATAAATCAAGATAAGCTCTCAAATGAGCTAAATAACCTAAAAGTTAAACAAGAAGAGCTTAGAGGATTACAAAGTGTAAAACAAGAGTATACAAGCTTACATGAGGGTATAAAAGAACAAGAGAAACTAAAAGAGTTTCACATAAGAAAAGAGGGATTAATCCTAGAGCAAAATGAACTGCGAGATCAATACAAAAAAGCAAAAGAGACAATAAGCCTTTTAGAGTTTGAAACAAAAGAGCATAAAGAGCTAGTAGAAAAAGAAAAAGCACTTGAGTTAAAACTAGAGAGTATAAAACAAACCCTTATACAAATACAAACAAAAGAAAAAGCCTTACTTCAAGAAATAGCAGGGGAACAAAAACTAATATCAGATATTTCAAAAAAGATAGAAAATATTACAAACCTAGGACGAGAGTCAAATTGTCCAACTTGTACAAGACCACTTCTTGATGAATATGATAATGTAATACTCTCATTAGAGCATATAGTAAAAACAACACAAAAAGAGAAAATAGACAAAGCCACTATAAACCTAGAAGAGATACAAAAAAATAAAGAGCAAATAGAAGAGTCTCAAAAAGCATATATAAAAGAACACTTTGAACTATCAAAAGCAATAAACCTGATAGAGAGTAAAAACAAAGACTTACAACTTCAAAAAGAGCATTTTGAAAAAGTAACACAAAAAGGCGTAAAAAACAAAACAGAACTAGCAAAACTAGAAATCTACACTTACGATAATACTATACACGAACAAATGCTTGAAAAACAAAAAGAGTTAAAAACAAAATACGAATATGTACTAAGTCTTGAAACAATGCTAAAAAGAGTAGATAGTATAAAAGAAGAACTACAAACTTCTATTTCAAATCAAGACAAATACAACCTAGAACTTCTACAAAAAGACTTAGAATATCAAGCTATAAACTACGATGAGGTAAAACACCAAGAAAAAATAAAACAGTACGATGAGGTACAAGCCCAAAAAGATAGCCTAACAGCTGTTATAAATGAGCTAAAAGTAAAAATAGCCACAATCCAAGGACAAATCAAAACAATCCAAGAAAGCCTAAATAACAACGAAATACAGCTATCAAAAGTACAAACAAAAAAAGATGACCTAAACGACTATGAAAAAATCAAAATAAGCCTAGCCGAGTTCAAAACAAAACTAAACTCAAAAGTAGCTCCGCGAATTTCAGACATAGCCTCAAGTATGTACGCCCAAATCACAAAAGGTAAATACCAACACATAGAAGTATCAAATGACTTTGACTTTTATATCTACGATGAAGGCAAAAAATACCCAATCGAAAGATTCAGTGGTGGTGAAATCGACCTAGCAAACTTGGTTTTAAGAATCGCCATATCAAAAACACTCAGTGAACTAAGTGGCGCAAGTAGCGTAGAGTTTTTAGCTTTTGATGAAGTGTTTGGAAGCCAAGATGAAAATAGAAGAATGGAAATCTTAGAAGCCTTCCATACTATAAAAGAACAATATAGACAGATATTTTTGATAAGCCATGAAATGGAGATTAAGGAGATGTTTGAACGGGTTGTGGAAGTTTAATGATTAATAAAAAAATAAATATCAAAAGGAGATAAAAATAAAATGAATCAAGAAATAGAAATAGATGAAAATGATATTTTTGGAAATGATAAATTAGATAGAGAAAATTCTATAAAAGATTTATCTGAATTGATTAAATCAAATATAGAACCATTAGTATTAAGTATAAATGCAAGTTGGGGTTCTGGAAAAACAACATTTGTAAAACTTTGGCAAACATATTTAAGAAAAGAGTGTGATGTTAATAGTATTTATTTTAGTGCATGGGAAGATGATTTTTCAAAAGAACCTTTGATTTCCATTTTGGGAGAAATGAATAGTTATATTGAAAGAAATTTTAAAGTAAATACACCTATATCAAATGGTTTTAATAAAGCAATAAAAATGAGTGGAAAAGTTTTAAAAAGAGGATTACCTGCTTTTATAAAAGGTTCTACAGCTGGAATATTAGATATTGATTCAGGTTATGAAAATGCTATTTCTGCAATAAGTGAAGAATCAGTTAAAACTTTAATAGAAAATTATTCAGAAGATAAAAATGTTTTAATAGAATTTAAAAAAGCTATTGAAAAAGTATTAAATGAAATGGATGAATCAAAACCATTTGTTATTTTTATAGATGAACTTGATAGATGTAGACCTTTATATTCTATAGAATTACTAGAAAGAATAAAACATGTATTTGGAATTAAAAGATTAATTTTTGTTTTATCAATTGATAAATCACAATTAAGTGAATCAATCAAATCTCAATATGGAAATATTAATGCTAATAGTTATTTAAAAAGATTTATTGATTTAGAATATAATTTGAAAAATGAAAATTTAGATAATTTTTGTGATTTTATGTATTCAAAATTAGATTTAGAAAATCTTTTAAAATCAAAAGGTATTGAAATTGAACAAAATATTAATTTTCATCATTTATCTGTAATGAAAAAATTAGCACAAATTTTTAATTTTTCTCTTCGAGATATGGAACAAATTTTTACGAAAATAAGTATTATTTTTAAAACGATTGAACCTAAACTATATACATCATATTTTAGAATATTTATATTATTTGAAATGTTAAAATCTTATAATTCTGAGTTATACAATGATTTTATAAATAAAAAATGTTCAATAACTAGAATTAAAGAAATTATTCAATTAGATAAATTTAGAGATGAAAATCAATATAATGTATATAGTGATGTTGGCATAATCTTAGAAGCTACAATTAGCAGTACTAAAAAAACAAATGAAGAATTAAATCAATTAGTTATAGAAAAAAAATTAGAGCTTAACTTATTATATAAATCAGTAGAAGAAAAAAAACGTGTATTGGATGAAAATATGACTACAAATAATCAAAATGAATATATTTCAGAACATGATAAATGTAAAAGATTAGAAAAATTAATAAGTATTCTAAGAGAAGATTATGGTAATCAAAGAGAAATTAGATTAAATAATTTAGTTGATACTGTTATAAAAAAAATTGAATTCGCAGATAAATTTAATTTTGATACTGTTTAATTTTTATTTCAATCTGTAATGTTTTTAATTCTAATTTTAAATATTTTATATAATCTATAAAATTATTTAAAATGGAGGATAACATTATGAAATTGACAAAAGTTAACATATATGTTAACATATCATGAAAGAAATTTTATTTTATAAAAATAACTCGAATAGAAATACTATTGAAGAATTTTTAAATACTTTAAATGATAAAGAAGTAGAAAAAGTTCTTTGAGTATTTAAGTTAATAAGAGAAGATGAATCTGTATCTTCAAAATTTTACAAAAAGCTTGTAAATACTGATGATATAATAGAAATTCGTGTACAACACGCTAATAACAATTTTAGATTTCTTGGTTTTGAACATGAGGGCAAGTTAATTATTTTAACAAATGCTTTTAAGAAAAAAGACCAAAAAACACCTAAAAATGAGATTGAATTAGCCCAAAATAGAAAAAAGGAGTACATTTATGGATGATTTAGATAAATACATTCTAAAAAGAAAAGAATTAAGTGAAGATTTCGCAAAGAACTTTGATAAAGGTTATGAAGAATTTAAAATAGGTGAAATATTAAAACAAGCAAGAAAAGATATTGGTCTTTCACAAGAAGATGTAGCTATAAAACTTCATACAAAAAAATCAGCAATTTCAAGAATAGAAAATCATGCTCAAGATATAAAGTTATCTACACTTCAAAATTTTGCAAACATTTTAGGAAAAGAATTAAAAATACAATTAGTTTGATTTTAATTAAAAAATTAATATATCGTTTTCTTGACTTTGAGAAAACGATATGTATATCCAAGAAAGTAACCAAAACTTGAAACAAAAAATAACCCTCTACTACGACAAACAATGTCCATTTTGTTCAAAATATGCAAACCTTCTAAAACTAAAAGAGAACTTTGAAATCACTCTAAAAGATGCAAGACAAAATCTTGATGAAATAGCTCTTATTTGTGAAAACTTAAACATAAATGATGGTTTTATTGTGCTTTATAAAAACGAGTGTTTTCAAGGTGCAAAAGCTTTGGCATTTTTAAATAGTGCTGTTGATAAAACCACTTTTTTAGGGAAACTTCATTTTTTCTTTCGCTATGACAATCTTTTTTCAAATTCTCTTTATAAACTTTTTTTCATTTTGCGAAAAATTATACTTTTTATTTTAGGAAAAAACAGCAAGATTTGATATTATCTAAAATCTAAAAATCAAGAAGTAAAATGAAAATATACGCTTATTTAGTTCCAGTTGATGATGGTGCTGCACCAAATCCTTATGGTGGAGTTTGCACCCTTGCTATTTGTAAACCAAATCTTAGAAAAATTGCAAAGCAGGGCGATTGGCTTGTTGGTTTAGATTCAAAGTCACAACTAATCTACACTATGGAAATCACAACTGTTATGATTATGAAGGAGTATGACACTTATACAAAAGAAAATCTTCCTATAAAAATTCCAAATAAAACGAGCAAAAATATAGAAGAACAAATGGGCGATAGTGTTTATGATTTTTCAAATGATGAAATAAAACTAAGACCAAGTGTTCATAGTTGTTGTACAAAAGAGATGGATTTAGCTGGTAAAAATGTTTTACTTTCAACTTGTTTTTATTACTTTGGCGACCAAGTAAAAACTCTACCAAAAGAGTTTGAAAATATTGTAAATCTTGATATGGATTTTTTAAAGTTAACAAATGAGTTGGAAATAACTTTTTTAACTTGGTTAGAAAATCAAAATTTCGAAAAAAACAAAATATATTCAAATCCTCATATTATAGGAATAATAAGCCCAAGTGATAGGGAAAATGAGTTAAGTTGCTGTATTAGAAAGAAAATTGAAAAGAAATTCTACATTTCATAAACAACAAACAAATAATTAACAGATAATTAATAGAAGTGTTTTATCATCTTGGAAATTATTTTCTAAGGAATGAAATGAAACTAAAATATTCAATTTTTGCCATATTAGCTATAAATGCTAACTTACTAGCAAGTGATGTTGTTAATCTAGACCAAATGTCTGTAACTGCCACAAAAATTGCGACACCTACAAAAGAGATAAGTGAAAGTATTGCTGTTGTTGATGAAAAAACAATTGAAGATAAAAACATCTTAAATATTCAAGATGCTATTCAAAATGTTCCAGGAGTTATTGCTGAATCTTCAACAAACTCTCCAAGTCCAAGACTTATCATAAGAGGTGCTGGTTTAAAAGCTAGATATGGTGTAAGAGAAATCATGGTTATGAAAGATGGAGTTCCTATGACGGATCCTGATTCATTTACTAGATTCGACTTTATTGATATGCAAGATGTTTCAAGTATTGAAGTTCAAAAAGGACCTGGTTCTATAAATGCAGTTAATGCAACGGGTGGAGTTGTTCAACTTATTACAAAATCGGTATTTCAAGAAGATAAAAATAGAATTAAAGTAGGGGTTGGAGATGATGGACAAAAAAATCTAAATCTAAAAGTAAGAGGTGCAATTTCTGAAAATGATTTTGCTTCAGCTACTTTTTCTACAAGAACAATAGATAACTCTTGGAGAGATAACAATGAGTTTGATACAACTCAAGTTAGTTTAAAATATGGACATATTTTTAAAGATGAATCTACAATTGAAAATGAGTTAGCTTATACAGAATCAAATCTAAACTTACCAGCATCTATGACAAAAGCAGAGTTTGATGTATTTAAAGAAACAGGAAAACAACATAATACTTCAAATCAATGGCAAAATACAGCTAGAGATTCAAAAATAGTTTCATTTAATTCAAAATATGAAAAAGAAGCTGGAAGTATTACTTATAAACCAAGATTTTATTTTAATCATTGGGAACATTTCCATCCAGTTAGTGGAATTATCAACGATAGTGATGACAACAATGTTTTTGGAACAGATTTAGAGTTTAATCATATGCATAAACTTTTAGAAAAAGATGCCGTTTTAGTTGGAGGAGTTACACTAAAAACAGATGTAACAAAAGATTCAAAAAAATATGAATATGGAGATGTTCAAACACAAGCTGTTACAACAGGATTTGGAGCAAATCGTAGAACTGTAACACAAATTGTAAAAACTCTTTCAAATAATAAAGGTGCATTAGCTTCAACAGAAGATAGTACAACTACACTTTATGGTGCTTATTTGATGGAAAGTTTCAAAGTAACTGATAAATGGGGATTTGATTTAAGTACAAGGGTTGATAAATTAAATTTTGACATCAGTGGAAATGAATTAAGAACTTATGACTATACTACAAAAAGTTATACAAACGGAGTTGGAAATTATTTAATAGATAATTCATTTACACTTTTTTCGGCAAAACTTGGAACATCTTATGCTTTAACTGACACAACAAATGTTTATGCTTCAGTTGCAAGTGCAAATCAAGCACCAACAACAAGTGAATTAGGATTAAATGAAGGTTTAGAGAAAGCTGAAAGTATAAATTATGAGATTGGTTTAAAAACAAGAACTGAAAAAAGTGATACTGACATAGCTATTTATGAAAATATAGTAAAAAATGAGATTATTCAAATAAGAGATGCAAATGGAAACTCTATTTATGATAATGCAGGAGAAACAGATAAAAAAGGTTTAGAGTTTAATACAGCTTATGATTTAACGAATACTCTTCAAATTGGTGGAGCTTATGCTTATAGTAGATTTAAATTTGATACTTTTAATGAAGCAGTTAGAGGAAGTTTAGTTTCAAGAGATGGAAATTATCTACCATTTATTCCACAAAATCAATACTCTGTTTTCTTAGCTTACAATCTACCAAGTGGCTTTAAATCAAGGGTAACTGCAAAAAGTTTTGGAAGTTATTATATGGATAATGCAAATACACAAAAATATGAAGGTTATGATTTAATTACAGATTTAATGTTAGGTTATGGAATAAAAGAACATAGCATTCAATTAAATGTAAACAATGTTTTTGGGAAAAATTATGCAATGGAAGCTTCTAAAGATGTTTATGGAGTAGAGTCATATAAAGCAGCAAGTCCTAGAAATACTATGCTTACATATACTTATAAATTTTAGAAAAATAAAAAGTATGAAAGATGTAATAATAGTTACTGTACGAAAAGCTTTTTATGCAGTTTAATAAAGTATAGCAAGTGGAAATACTGACTCTTCTCTCTCTTTTTTTATTAGGTGTATCTTATGGTTCTACGGCATGCATGTTTTCATGTATGCCGTTTTTAACCCCATTACTTGTTTCTAATTCTAAAAATTTTAAGGCAGCTTCAAAAGTTGTTTTTTCTTTTAGTTTAGGGAGAGTTTTTACATATATAATTATTTCAATAATATCTTCAAGTAGTTCATTGATTATTAAATCTATTTTAAAAGACAATACTTCTTTTCAAATTTTATTAGGAATATTAACTATAGTTATGAGTTTTTTTTTATTTTATAAAATATTTAATGAGAAAAAAGAGAATTGTTCTACAAATAGTTTTATTAATTTTAAGCCAAAAAATTCTTTTGGTTATTTCATGATTGGGGCATTAGTTTCTCTAAATCCTTGTGTACCTGTTTTAACTTTGATTACTTTTAGTGCAAGTGCAACTACATCTATAGAAGCTATGTTTTATGGCTTATTTTTTGGAATAGGAGCTGTTTTAGTTCCTTTTGTTTTTTATACTTTGATTGTTTCAAATATTTTAAGAGGTTTAATTGAACCTTTTAAAGAGTATAAAAAATATATTGAAATATTTGCAGCATTTATACTTTTTATCACTGGTTTTTTAGTGGTATTTGGAAAAATAAATTTGTAAGGAATACAAATGACAAACTTTGTTAATAGGGATAATAACGACATATTTAAAAATCCTTTTTTAGCTTTTCTATTTAAAAATAAAAAATTTTTATTTATTTTTAGGGTTCTAGTAACACTATTATTTTTATATGCAATTTTTTATGGTTTTTATAACCAAGATGAAACAAATACTTTTACAACAACTGTATTTTGGGGTATTTTTTGGTCTTTATTTATGGTAACAACTTTGGCTTCATTTGGTCGAATATTTTGTGGTATCTGTCCCCATGGTTTTATGGGTAAATTTATTACAAAAATTGGACTAAAAAAGAGTATGCCAACGTGGCTACAAAATAGATATATTGGTTTACTAATATTAGTAATTGGCTGGTGGGCAGTTTATTACTTTTTTGAAGGATTTTGGAAATCACCTTTTAATACAGCTTTGATGTTTGGAGTATTAACTATATTTTCATTTTTTATCTATTATTTATATAAAGATATGAGTTATTGTAAATATATTTGTCCTATTGGAACTTTAACAAGAGCCTTTGATAAAATATCATTTACTAAGCTTGAAACATACACAGAACATTGTAAAACTTGTAAAACATTTGATTGTGCAACTGCTTGTCCTTATGATTTAAAACCATTTACTTTTGCTAAAAAAAATCAAACAGATGATTGTACTTTATGTATGGAGTGTGCAAATAGTTGTGAAGCAGTTAAATTCAAATTTACAAAACCAGCAGAACAGTTAAATAGCAAATTAAAAATTTTAAATGTTGAAATATGGGCATATATTTTGATATTAGCTTGTATTCCAGTTTCAATGACTTTTGCTCATGGTTTAAATAGAAGTAAAATCGCAGATGAATTTATATGGAATAAATTTGCAAGTTTTTTAGGACTTAGTGAATATTCAAGTGGATTTGCATTTCTATTTGCAATTATTTGTACGGTTTTTTTCTCTTTATTAGGTTTATATTTAGCATCAAAAGTATTAAAAAAAGATTTTGATAGTACTTTTACTACTTTAGGTATTGCCTTTATTCCTTTGTTTATTTTCTCATCTTTAGGACATACTTGGGAGAGTTTTTTTGTAAAAGATTATGAAAAAATAGCAGAAGGTTTAGCTCAAGGTTTCGCACTTAGTTTAGATGTTGATTCTTTGGCTAAAAGAGGTGATGCATGGTTACATTATTTTGGTTTATTTAAGTGGATTGGTATTGTTTGGGCATTTATTTTATTATATAAAAGAATGAAATTAATTGATTCTTCTAAAATTAGAAAAATATTTGCATATTTATTTGCTTCATTTGTAATAATATTTTTGATTCTAATAACTTTTTATAAAGATTATATTTTAGAAAAACATGGAACTACACAGATGAATCATAGTTCTCATAGTTCAAAAAACATGTCTCAGGCTTCTATATCTAAAAATGAAGATTTTAGTAAAAAAAGAGAAAATTTAGAAGTAGAAAATAATCCTAATCAACTATTCTATTTTTCAACAACAAACCCAACAATGAAAAAAGGAAGACCAAGTGGTCATGAATCACATGGCAAACCTTCAAATGAAATTCCATCAAAAAATATATGGCTAGTTCAAGGTTCTTTAGAAAATCAAAAGATTTATTCATCAAAAAATTTAGAACTATTTTATTTTGATATAAATCAAAAAGAAGAATCAATAATCAGTGTTGAAGATTCATATAAATTTAATGTGCCAAATAATGGATATTACAATTTATTTGCCCTTGAGCAAAATGAAAATTATTATAAGGTTTCAAAACTAGAGTATCTTCATGGAAAACATGGAGGTGATGAAGTTTATGATGATAAGGTAAAAAAAGAGTTATCTCAAAATAAAACAAAAATAGATTTAATAAGAATTAAAAATAAAGATGAAGATAGCTTCTTTTACAAATTTAGTATGGGAGATACTTTAAAATTTAAAGCAATTTTTGAAGATAAACCCTTAGTAAATGAAAAAATAAAAATTCAATTACAATCAGGTTGGATAAAAGAGTTAAAAACTAATGAAAATGGTGAAGTAAATATAGAATTAATAAGAGATTATTTCCCTTCTTGGGAGAAGTTTAATAAAAGATTTAAACAAGATTTTTTAATTAGTTTAGAGTATAAAAAAGATGAAATTAACTATGTTCTTACTTATCCAGGAAGCTATTTCCCAAATTCTTTAGATTACCAATCTTATGCATATGGATTACTTTTAATCTTAATTACACTTTTAGTTTCAGGGATTATTGTTTATAGATTTAGGAAAAATAGAACTGTTCCTTATAAGGAAACAAAATATGTTTAGAAAAATAAAAAAATCTATTGATAATGTAAATCTTAATAGATTTAGATTTATTATTCAATTTTTGACATTTGTTTTATTTGTTTATGGTGGTTACTTTACAATAAGTTTAGGTTCTAATTTACCGATTTTTTCTTGTCCTTATAATGAAGAATCAGCTGGAGCTTGTTATTTAATACCACTACAGCATCAATTATCAATGCCAACACAAGTTTTATTAGGTGGAGCAGGTATTGGTGTAATTGTTGGATTATTGACATTTATATTTTGGTTTATATTTTTAAATAAAGCTTGGTGTGGATATGTATGCCCATTTGGTACTTTACAAGATTGGATTACAAAAATTAGGAAATTCTTTGGAATTAGATATTCAACTTATACCCAAACTCAATTTGAAAAATTAAGTAAAGTTAAATATATATTTTTAACAATTGTAGTTTTATTCCCTTTACTTATGGGAGTAGGTTTACTTGGAAGTGATTGGTCTGCTAGTTTTTGTAAGATGTGTCCAGCAAGAATAATTAGTCCTATGTTTACTGGTGATTTTTCTCAATGGGCAATAGATTTTTCAAGTATAACTGCAATTGTTTTAACTTCATTGGGGATGATTTTTGCAGGTTTGTTTTTTGTTGGAAGTTTTGTTAAAAAAAGATTTTTTTGTTTCTTTTGTCCAATGAGTGCATTGCATTATATTTTTTCAAAGATTTCAATTGTTCAATTAAAAAAAGATGGTAGTAAATGTACTAAATGTGGTGATTGTTACGCTGTTTGTGATATGCAAATAAAAGATATTGCAGATAATATAAGTGATACAAATATACTTAGAGATGACTGTATATTATGTTTAAAATGTGTTGCAGCTTGTCCTGAAGATGAGGCATTACATTTTGATATTTTAAATTTAAAAGCTTTTTCTTCTTCAAAAGAAGGCTTCAATAAAAGAATGGGAATCGAAAAACCAAAGGAAATTAAATGAGTACAAATTTAAAACATAAAATTGAAAACTCAAAAGAGAAACAAAATAGACATAAAGCTATGGAAGCTATAAAAGTTATAAATAGTTTAAAAGAAGATTTTAAAAGCCCCATTGAGTCTATGAACTATTTTTATGAATTATTTGAAGATGTCTATTGTAAAAATAAATCTTTACATAGTGATAAATTAAAAGTTGGAACTATGTGTATACAAATTCCAAGTGAAATAATCTATGCTCTTGATGCTGTGCCTATTAGACTTTGTAATGGTTTTTATACGGATGATGAAATAGGAAGTGATTTTATGCCACAAAAATCTTGTCCCTTAGTAAGAGCTACTGTTGGACAATTTTCATCTAAAAATTTTAATGATATGCCCGATTTAATTTACTCTCCAACAACTTGTGATCAAAAAACAAAAGCAGGTGTGACTATTGAGAGTTTTGGTTATGAAGTAAATGATGTTGATTTTCCAAGAATTAAAGAGAGTGAAATTAGTAGGGAATATTTTAGAAGAAGTATTAGAAACTTTTCAATTGATTTATCAAAAAGAACTGGTAAAAAACTAAAGAAAAATGATCTTAAAAATAGTATTTCAAAAATTGGATATGCACAATCTTTATATCATAACTTATGTGATTATAGAAAACACAGTGATGTAGTTATAGGTGGTAATGATGTTTTTCTAATTACTAATGCATTTTTCTTTGACAAAATCGATAATTGGATTAATGCTGTTGAAAAACTTTTAGAAGAATGTAAAAAAAGAAAAGAAGAAAAAATTTCTATAAATGTAAAAGTAGCACCACGAATTGTATATACAGGTTCACCTCCAATCTTCCCAAACTATAAAGTTCCTTTATTAATAGAACAATCAGATGGAATTATAGTTGCTGATGAAACTTGTAGTGCAAATAGAATGTTTAACGATAGAGTAGCAGTTGATGAATGGTTTATAAATGATATGCTTGATTCACTTGCTGATAAATATCTAAAAGCATGTACATGCCCAATTTTTACTAGAAATGATGACAGAATCAGAAGAATAATTGAACTTGTAAAAAGTTATAGCGCAGATGGCGTAGTTTATCAATCTTTTGCTGGTTGTACGGTATATGAAGCAGAACAAAAAAGTGTTTTAGAAGCTATGGAAAAAGCTGGTATTCCAATTTTGTATATTGAAAGTGATTATAGTCCATCTCAAGGTGGACAATTAAGCACAAGAATTGAAGCATTTATAGAATCTTTAAAAACTAGAAGGAGAACAAAAAAATGAAATATTTTGCAGGAATTGATATAGGTTCTACTTCAATCAAAATAGTAGTTGTTGATGAAAACAAAAAGTTAATTGGATATAAGACAAGTGCAAGTGGAAGTATGTTTTATAAATATGCTCAAGAAACACTTGAATTACTTTTAAAAGAGTTAGAAATATCAATTGATAATGTTGTTTATACAGTTTCAACGGGTTATGGTAGAAAACTTTATAAAGAAGCCAATGAAAATATTAGTGAAATTACAGCAAATGCAGTTGGTGCAATAGCAGCAGCTAGTGAATATGGAGAGATTAAAACTATTATAAATATTGGTGGGCAAGATAGTAAAGCCATTTCATTAGATAGTGATGGAAATGTTACAAATTTTGCAATGAACGATAGATGTGCAGCAGGAACTGGAAAGTTTTTAGATGTGGTCGCTCTAAAACTTGAAATAGGTGTAGATGAGTTAGGAGAATATCACTTTAAAGCTCAAGGTACACCTTTAAGTGTTAGTAGTACTTGTGCTGTTTTTGCTGAGAGTGAAATTATTGGATTACTTGGAAATAATCATTCTGTAGAAGATATAGTTTGTGGAGTTCATTATTCTATTGCTAAAAGAATTGTAAAACTTGTACGAAGAGTAGGGATAAAAGAGGGAATTTATTTTGATGGAGGACCTGCTATGAATGAAGGTTTGGTTAATGCAATTGAAAATGAATTAGGTCAAAGATTATTTATTCCTAAATATCCGCAAGTTACTACCTCTTTTGGTGCAGCGATAATTGCAGTTGATTCTTTTAATTATGAAATGGTGAATTAACTCAAAATTAACAATTTTTATTTAAAATAAATATATATAGGAGTTTATAATATGAACATAGAAGTTTTAAAAAATTTAGTTGATTATGGAGTAATCGCATTACTTATATTTATGAGTTTTATCTCTTTTTGGTTTTTTATAGAAAGAGTGATTTTTTATAAAAACATGAATGTAAAAAGTTATAAAAATAAAAAATCTCTAGATATTGCCTTAACAAGACATCTAACAATTATTGGAACTATTGCTTCAAACTCTCCATATATTGGATTACTTGGAACTGTAATGGCTATTATGCTTACTTTTATGACTATGAGTAATGGCGATATTGAAGCAGCAAAAATTATGAGTTCATTGGCTCTTGCTTTAAAAGCAACTGCTGTTGGACTTGTGGTTGCTATTGCTTCGCAGATTTTTTATAATATTTTAGGAAGATATGCAGAAGTTTTAGAGAGTAAATATGAAACTGAAGAAATATGATTCTATAAATGTAATACCTTTTATTGATGTATTACTTGTACTTTTAACTATTGTTTTAATGACTTCAACTTTTATATCAAAAGGGATAATTCCAATATCCCTTCCAAGTGCAACAAATGCAAATAATTTAAAAGTAGATAAAGAGATAATAATAGTAATTAAAGAAGATGGGAGTTTTTATTGTAATAACTTTATAGAGGGTTTAGACAATATCAAAAATCATATTTTACAATTTCCAAAAGATACACCAATTCATATAAATAGTGATAAAAATGCAAAATTCGAGACTTTTGTATCTATCTTAGATATGTTAAAAAGCTACGAATACTCAAATATTTCAATAGTGACAAAAAAATGAAAAGATATTTTAGTTCTTTTTTTATAGCCTTCTCTTTTTATGCTTTTTTTGCCATAGGAATTTTTTACACCTTTGCAAATGATAAAATTATAATCAATAAAACTGAAGTTCCAAAAACAATATCTTTAAATCATATAGAGCTAAAACCAGAAACAAAACCAGTAGAAGAGATAAAAAAAGAAGAACCAAAAGTTGAAGAGAAAAAAGAGGAAATTAAGAAAGAAATAAAAAAGGAGCCTATCAAAAAGATAGTAGAAACACCAAAACCCATAATTAAAAAAGAGATTGAAACTACAAAAAAAGTTGAAGAAGTTGAAAATAAAACTACAGAAAAAATTGTTACTCCACAAAAAGAGATTTTATCAAAACCAGTAATTGATGAAAAAAAAGAGTATTTAGATAAACATTTAACACAAATAAGAAACCTAATAAATGAAAATGTAAAATATCCCATGAAAGCTAGAAAACTTTCTATTGAAGGAATAGTTGTAGCTAGATTTAAAATTTTAGAAAATGGAAGTGTAGAAAATATTGAAATAATTGAAGGACATAAGTTTTTACAAAGTGCAACCATTGAAGCAATAGAAGAGGCTTCAAAAAAATTCCCAAAAACAAATAAAAGTATTGAAATTCAAATTCCAATAGAATATAAATTAATTTGATTACAAAATGACCACAATTTCTTAAATTTTATAACTATGGATTAATAGATATTTAATTACAATGCGGCTAAATACTTTATTTTAGGTTGTTAATGAGATTAATTAGTTTGTTGTCTGTTCTATTTTGTACTTCATTATTTTCAAGTGATTTGGATAATTTACTTAAAGAATATAATACAACTAGCGAAAAATCATTACAAACTTTAGATGAAAAACTAGGTCATACTTTAATCTACTCTCAAAAAGATATTCAATTAATGCAATATCATAAATTAAATGATATCTTAAAAGAACTTCCACTTTTAAATTTAAATACTAATAGATATGGATTTTTAACCTCATCACTTTCAGCAACAAAAGCTATGGTTAGTGGATTTTTTAGAGTTTTTATAAATGACCACGAAGTAAGTTCAATTTATAATCAAAGTGCAGCTTTTGTTTGGGGAGATTTACCTTTAGATTTTATTGACCATTTAGAGATATATTATGGTGAAAGTTCATTTTCTTATGGTAGTGAAACAGGAATTTATTTTATTAGACTTTATACAAAAAAAGGTATAAAAGAGAATGGAAATGAGATAAATTTAAATACTTCATCAACTGGTTCTTTTTCTGAGAGTTTAACAAATTCAAAAGCTTTTGAAAATGGTTGGTCTCATTTAGTTTTTTTTAGTAATGAAAAAACCAATCAAACTACTAAATATGAAAATAATAAATTAAAAAACAATGCCGATAGAAGATATTTATATTTAAATGTAAATAATGAAAAAACAGATATAAATATGGCTTATACTGATATACAAAAAGATAATTATATGGGATTATCTTCTGATGCAAATCCAGATGATGGAAAACTCGTTTCAAAAGATTTTTTTATAGATATTACAAAATACCTTTTAGATGATAATTCTTTAAAAATGAATGCTTCGGTTGATGTGCAAGATTTAAAAAATGAAGAAGTAAACCCAGAAGGATTAAGTACTATATTTTTCCAAAATTTAAAAGAAGCAGATAGTGATTTAAAATTAACAAAAATAAAAGCAAATGTTTCAAAGTCTTATGAATATGGTAATAATAATTTTTTAACAGCAATATCTGTTTCAAATAAAAGATATGAACCTCAAAGTATAAAAACAGTTAATTTTTCTAATCAAGTAAATTATAAAGAAGAGTATTCAGATTTTGATGAGGAGCAAATAGCTTCTTTAATGTTTCAAGATGATTATAAAATTATGGATAATTTAATTCTAATCGGAAATGCTAAATTTGATAAATATAAAAGATCAGGTTTTTTAGAAAATATTTCAGAAGAACTTTACAGAGTAGGTGCTATTTATACTCCTTTTGAAAATTTTGGTATAAAAACTTTTTATACCAATACTTATTTACCACCATCTTTTTACAATATGGATTACTCTTTATCAAATAGGTTAGATGTACAAAAATACAAATTCTATACAATCGAAGGTGTTTATACTACAGAAAAACAAAAATTTAAAGTAACTCATCATAATGTGGAAATAGATGATTTTATTCATTTCCAACCAATTTATGGTTTTATGAATATTAATCATAAAATTAAAACAGAAGGTTTTATCTATAGTTATGAATATTTAATTTCAGATACGGACAAATTACAATTAAATTACTTTACTACAAAATTAACAGAAGCTATAAATAACTCAAATAAGGGCGTGAATTTTAAATATATGGGAGAATATGATGATTTTGAATATTTCACTTCAGTAATATATAGAAACTCTTATACTTATTTAAATGTTAATGTTGACGATTCATATGATTTGTCTCTTGGAACTTCATACAATATAAATAAAAATTTAAAAATTAGTTTAAAAGGTGAAAATCTTTTGGATAGTGCTAGTCAATCTGTATTTAGTGATTCTGGAAATAGTTTTGTTCTTGATGATTATGAAAGAAGTGCAACTCTTTCTTTAAAATGGATATTTTGATGAAATTTATAATATCTTTATTAACAATTATCTCATTTGCATATAGCGAACAATATACTTTTTTAGTTAATAAATATGACAAAGAGATAGAACTAGAAGCTAAAATAATATCAAATATTGCAACTTCTTCTATTAAGAAAGATGTAAAACTATTTATACCTGAAATATCAATTATGGAAAAAGATGTATATTCTAAATTTTTCACTTTAAGTAATAGTTGTGAAGATGCAAATTTTATTTTCATAAAAAGAAATATTAATCTAAATACTTTATGTGAAAATCAAGAGAATAAACTATTTTTTACTAATAACTATGAAAAACTTTTGGAAGATACTAGATTTTTAGGTGCATTTTTTTGGAATAAAAGTAGGCCAAATATTACGTTTATAAAAAGTAGATTAGAAAAAAACGAAATAAAATTACCAAATGATTATGATAAATTTGTGGAAGATTTTTAATGAGAAAAATTTTATTTATTAAAAATCCAATATATTTGATTTTTTTATCTCTTTTTATCTCTATAATTTTTACATTATTACTTTATAGTACTATTAAATTAGAAGATAATATTACTAAAAAAATGATGGAAATATCAACTGCTGATGTTATCTCTGTAGCAAATAATAATGCATCATTTATAGATAAATCAATTAAATCAACATCTCAAAATTATGCAAAAACACTAAAAAATAATCAAACTTTACGAGAAGAAATAGAAAAAAATCTAAGTTTATTATTAACTTCAAATATTAAATATGCGTATTTACTTTATAAAGATGATAGAGGAATCTTTAGATTTTTAGCAGATGGTGCAATAGAGGCAGAAAAGGCTTTTTTAAATCAAAAGTTTGATATAGATAATCCTAGATGGTTAGAAATTTTCCAAACTAAAAAACCGTTAATAATTGAACATGGATATTTACAACAACTTTCAATTACTTATTTAGTTCCTATTTTGAAAAATAATGAAGTTGAACTTATCTTAGCAGTTGATTTTTCTATTAAAAAAATTAAAGATATAAATATAATTCTTAATTGGATGCAATATACAATTATTGCAATTATTCTTATTGTTATTATTTTTTTAGTCCTTCTTTTAATTCAAACTTTTAAATATTTGGCTATTAAAAAAAGTGCATTTACTGATAAATTAACAGGGGTTTATAATCGAAACTTTTTACAAGAATCAGAAAATTTTATTAATTTAAATGATTATATTTTAGCAACATTAGACATTGATTATTTCAAAACAGTAAATGATACTTATGGTCATGCTGTTGGAGATAAAATACTAACTCAAATAGCACAAATAATAACTTCCGCTATTAGAACAAAAGAAGACATAGTTATCAGATATGGTGGAGAAGAGTTTGTAATTTTGGCAAAAATTAATCGAAAAGATAATTTAAGTGCCATAAATGTGATTGAAAGAATTTTTAAAAACATCCAAGAAACAGAGTTTTATATAAATAATCTTGAGTTTATAAAAGTAACCGTATCAATTGGTGTGAATCTTGTGCCTAATAAATCAAGAAACTTTAGTGATGCTTTTAAATTATCAGATCTTGCTTTATATAATGCAAAAAATAAAGGTAGAAATAATATTGAAATTTATGATGAAAGAGAAAATAAACATAATGATTTATCCCTTTCAATCAATGAGATAAAAGATGCCATAGAAAATAAACAGCTAACTTGTTATTATCAAAAAATTGTAGATACTAAAACTCAAGAAATTTCGCATTATGAAGCACTACTTAGAATAATAGATAAAAATGGAAATATAATTTTGCCAGAAAAGATTTTGCCTATTATAAAAGGAACTTTTATTTTAAGAGATATTAGCAAAGCTGTTTTAAAAATTTGTTATAAACAGCTGCAAGAAAATAAAGATATAAAAATAAATATTAATCTAAATCCTAAGGATGTTATCGATAATTCGATTCTACAAATTCTAGAAAAATTTGCTTTAGAAAATAATATTTCAAATAGATTAGGTTTAGAAATTGTTGAAAGTGAAGATTTAATAAATTGTAAAGAAGCAAAAGATAATTTATTAATGCTAAAAGATTTAGGATACAAACTATTTATTGATGATTTTGGTTCAGGTTATTCAAATTTCATATATCTAACAGAGATAAAAACAGACTATATAAAAATAGATGGAAGTATTATAAGTAAAATTCTTGAAGATAAAATATCTTTTCTTTTAGTAAAAAGTATTATAGATTTTGCAAAAGAAGCAAATATAAAAGTAGTTGCAGAATATGTAAGTAACAAAGAGATTTATGAAATGGTTAAATTACTTGGTGTTGATTATGTTCAAGGATATTACTTTTCAATTCCTGAACAAATGGATAAATCGATAATATAGAGTTATATTATTAAATTAATTACATCATCAAACCGTATTTTAATTATTGTTTTAGTAAAATAAAGACTTATTTTTAGAAAAACGGAGAATTATTATGAGAATGACTGGCGCAAAAATGGTTGTAGAATCATTACATCAAGAAGGGGTTGAAGTAGTATTTGGATACCCTGGAGGCGCTATTATGAACGTCTATGATGAAATATATAAACAAAACTATTTTCAACACATTCTAAATAGACATGAACAAGCTTCGATAATTGCGGCTGAGGGATATGCAAGAGCTACAGGAAAAGTTGGGGTTTCAATCGTAACTTCAGGACCTGGATTTACAAATGCTGTAACTGGACTTGCAGATGCATATATGGATTCAATCCCTTTAGTTGTAATTTCAGGACAAGTTCCAACTACAATTATTGGTTCAGATGGATTCCAAGAGATTGATGCAGTTGGAATTTCAAGACCTTGTACAAAACATAATTATTTAGTTAATAGAATTGAAGATTTACCAAGAATTATTAAAGAAGCGTTTCATATAGCAAGTACTGGAAGACCAGGACCTGTACATGTTGATATTCCAAAAGATATCACAGCAGAAATGGGTGATTTTATCTATCCTAGTGAAATAAATTTACCAACATATAAACCAACTGTTAATTACAATAAAAAACAGTTAAAAAGAGCTATGGAAGCTATATCAAATGCAAAAAAACCACTTTTATATGTTGGTGGCGGAGCAATTTTATCAAATTGTGCATTTGAGATTAGAGAATTAGCTAAAAAATTAAATATTCCTGCTGTTGAAACATTAATGGCAAGAGGTGTAATGGGTGATGAAAATCCATTATTCTTTGGAATGTTAGGAATGCATGGAGAGTTTTCAGCAAATATGGCAGCCCATGAAACAGATTTATTAATCTCTTTAGGTGCTAGATTTGATGATAGGGTAACAGGAAGACTTGATGAATTTGCTTCAAAAGCAAAAATTATTCATGTTGATATTGACCCAACATCAATTGCAAAATTAGTTGTTCCTGATTATCCAATAGTTGGAGATTTAAAAATCACAGTAAAAGCTATGATTGAAGCTATTGAGAGTGGCGAAAATGAGTTTAATGATTATACAAATTGGGTTGAATTATTAAGAGACTATAGAGAAAAAGAGCCTTTAAGATATATTGATTCAAATGAAGTTATTAAACCTCAATGGCCGATTCAAAGAGTAGGGCATCTATTAGGTGCAAAAGCTGTTATCTCTACAGATGTTGGACAACATCAAATGTGGACAGCACAATTTTATCCATTTTCATATCCAAGACAATGGATTACATCTGGTGGTTTAGGAACTATGGGATTTGGATTACCAGCTGCTATGGGAGTTGCTCGAGCTTTAAAAGGAACTGATAAAGTTTCTATTAACTTTACAGGTGATGGTTCAATCCTGATGAACATCCAAGAGCTAATGACTTGTGTTGAGTATGAATTACCAGTTATTAATATAATCCTAAATAACAACTATTTAGGAATGGTTAGACAATGGCAAACAATGTTCTATGAAAACAGATTATCTCAAACTGACTTATCAGCTCAGCCAAACTTTAAAATGCTTGTAGAAGCGTTTGGAGGACTAGGTTATAGAGTTACAACAAAAGAAGAGTTTGATGCTGCTTTAAAAGACGCTGTTGAGAAAAAAAGACCTGCAATGATAGAAGTTGTTGTTGCTAGACATGAAGAGGTATTACCAATGGTTCCAAATGGTCATGCATTAAATGAAATGACATTAATTGAAGGAGGAAAATAATGAACAATTTTAACCATTATTACGATTCAGAAACAACAAGACAAGTAATTTCAGTTATTGTCTTAAATGAACACAATGTTTTATCAAGAATTGTTGGATTATTTTCAGCGCGAGGTTATAATATTGACTCATTAACAGTTGCTCCAATTACAGATAGTCAATATTCAAGAATGACAATTGTAACAACTGGTGATAAAAGAGTGATTGATCAAATTGTTAAACAATTAAATAAATTAATTCCAGTATTAAGAGTAAATGAACATAAAAATGTTATTGAAAAAGATACAGTTTTAATGAAATTTTCAATTGATAATAATTTATCAGATATTGATGTAATAGCACGGGCATATCATGGAAGTATCCAAAATGTAACTGACGATTCTATTATCGTTTCAGCAACAGATTCAAGTGCTAGAATTATGAACTTTATAAAAGTTATGCAAAAATTCAATCCACTAGAAGTTGTAAGAAGTGGTATTGTAGCGATGGAAAGATAAGAGTAAAAACTCTTATCTTATTCTTAAATATAAGGATAAAAAATGACTCTTCAAGAGATTGCAGAATTTATTGGTCTAAATAACCAAGAAGAAAAAGAGATAACAGGTTTAAATACTTTACTAGATTCAAATGAAAATCAACTTACTTTTTTAGAAAACAAAAAATATATCAACGATTTAAAAAATACAAAAGCAGCAGCTGTTTTGGTTACAAGTGAAAATGCTAGTGAAGTTCCAAGTGGAACTATTGCTTTAGTTTGTGATGAACCATATTTAAATCTAGCAAAAATTTCTAAACTTTTTGCTCCAAACGTTGTAGAAATGGATGGAGAAAAACCACTTATTGGTGGTGGAACTAAAGTTATGCCAAATGTTTATATTGGAAAAGATTCAGTTGTTGGAAGTGATTGTACTATTATGGCTGGAGCTTTTATTGGTGATAATGTAAAGATAGGTAATAACACTATTATTTATCCTAATGTTACAGTTTATAGGGATTGTACAATAGGAAATGATTGTATTATCCATGCAGGAACTGTAATTGGAAGTGATGGTTTTGGATTTGCTAATACAAAAGATGGAAAATATATAAAAATCTATCAAAACGGTAATGTAACTATTGGAAATGATGTTGAAATTGGTGCAAACTGTGCAATTGATAGGGCAGTTTTTAACTCAACAATTATTGAAGATGGTGTAAGAATCGACAATCTTGTTCATATTGCACATAACTGTAAAATTGGTCGAGGTTCAATATTAGTTGGACAAGTGGGACTTGCAGGTTCAACAATTTTAAATGCTTATGTTGTAATGGGTGGACAAAGTGCAGCTGCTGGACATCTTGAAATTGCACCATTCACAACAATTGCAGCTCGTGGTGGAGTTACAAAAAGTATAACTGAACCTAAAAAATCATGGGCAGGTTTTCCTTTATTTGAGCATCGAGAATGGCTTAAATTACAAGGAAAAATATCAAATTTATTAAAATAAAGGCTTTATCATAGCAAAGAAAATCATATCATTAATCTTTCTATTTATTATTATTTATTTCCAATTTTCAACATTTGAGAGTGGTCAAGATGTTGTTGGAAATGTTGGATATGTTTTTTCAGATTATTCACATAAATATTTTGGATATTTATCATATGTAAGTTTATTATTATTTATTTATATACTTTATATTGTAAATTTTAAAAACATAAAACAAAGGGACTTGGTTCTAAATATTTTAGTTATTTTCCTATTACTTCTTGTATCTTTAATTTTTCAAGCATTAGTTATTGAAAATCCTTATCAAAGGGGAGAAATAGGGAATATTTTAGTAGATGGTTTAAGTCCAATAATAGGACAAGCAGGACTTTATTTCTTTGTTTTAGTTGGATTTATAATCTCCGTTATAGTTTTATTTGAAAATTCTGATTTTGATATAAATGATTTACATAAATTAAGAAATAAAATTAAACTAAGAAATAGTTTAAATATTAAAAAAATAGAAAACAAAAAAAGAGAAAAAAGAGCTGAAGATATTAATCAAACTATCTATAACAATATAGAAAAGAAGTTAGATAAAAATATTTCAGAAATAAAAGCAATTGAATCTAATGCTAAAAAAATTGTTCCACAAGTTTTAGAAAAAAATCAAGAAGCAAAAGATGAAGAATTTTTTGAGGATTCACTATTTGATGAAAAAGTTTTAGAAAAAAGTAATAACTCAATATCAGAATCACACAATTTAATAGTTGAAGAGTTAGAAGAAAATAAAAAATTATTAGATCAAATAGAGTTAGGTAAAACAGAAAAACCAAAAAATTTCAAATTACCTCCAAGCTCATTTTTTCAAGATTCACCAAAAGATAATAAATCAAAGGTTTCTGAAGCTTTTATTGACCAAAAAATTGCAGATTTACTTGATAAATTAGCAATGTTTAAAATAGATGGCGATGTTGTAAGAACTTATACAGGTCCTGTTGTAACAACTTTTGAGTTTAAACCAGCACCAAATGTAAAAGTATCAAAGATTTTAGGTCTTCAAGATGATTTAGCAATGGCACTTAAGGCTCAAACAATAAGGATTCAAGCTCCAATTCCTGGAAAAGATGTTGTGGGAATTGAAGTTCCAAATGAAGATACTCAAACTATTTATTTAAAAGAGATGTTAGATAGTGATATTTTCCAAAATTCAAAATCTCCACTGACAATGATTTTAGGAAAAGATATAGTTGGTAAACCATTTATTACAGACCTTAAAAAACTTCCTCACTTGCTAATTGCAGGAACAACAGGAAGTGGAAAATCAGTGGGAATTAATGCAATGATATTATCATTGCTTTATAAAAATTCGCCAGATAATTTAAGACTTGTAATGATTGACCCAAAAATGCTTGAGTTTTCAATGTACAATGATATTCCACATCTTTTAACACCAGTTATTACAAAAGCAGCGGATGCTATAAATGCTTTAGCAAACATGGTTTCAGAAATGGAGCGACGATATACATTAATGTCAAAAACTAAAACTAAAAACATTGAAAACTACAATGAAAAAGCACAAAAAGAGGGTTATGATACTATGCCTTATATTGTGGTTGTAATTGATGAGTTAGCAGACTTAATGATGACAAGTGGAAAAGATGTTGAATATTCAATAGCAAGACTTGCCCAAATGGCAAGAGCTTCTGGTATTCACTTAATAGTAGCAACGCAGCGACCATCGGTTGATGTTGTAACTGGACTTATTAAAGCTAATTTACCAAGTAGATTATCTTATAAAGTAGGGCAAAAAATAGATTCTAAAATTATCTTAGATTCTATGGGTGCTGAATCACTTCTTGGTCGTGGAGATATGTTATTTACACCTCCTGGAATGTCTGGACTTGTTCGAATTCATGCTCCTTGGTCAACTGAAAGTGAAATTGAAAAAGTTGTGGATTTCTTGAAAGAGCAAAGAGAAGTTGTTTATGATATGAACTTTATTAAAGATAGAGCTTCTGGAGTTAATTCAAGTGGTAGTTCAAACAACTCTGATAATATAGAATTAGATGAATTATATGAAGATGCAAAAGAGATTGTTTTACTTGAGAAAAAAACTTCTATTTCATATATTCAAAGAAGACTTAGAATTGGATATAACAGAGCTGCAACTATAGTAGAGCAACTTGAACAAACAGGTGTTTTATCAGAAGTAAATACTAAAGGAAATAGAGAAATACTTCTTTAAACAAATGTTACTTTTTATTTACATTAAAATATTATAATTGCAATAGTAAGTAAGGAGTAACTTTGATAAATATTTTGATGATAGAAGATGATGCTGAATTAGCTTTTATTTTAACCAATTACTTAAGCCAATATAATATAAAAATTACCAATTATGAAACTCCAGAATTAGGCATTTCTGCTTTAAATTTAAAAAAATATGATTTAATAATTTTAGATTTATCCCTACCAAATATTGATGGTATTGAAGTTTGTAAAATAATTAGACAAAAACATCAAATTCCTATAATCATCTCATCTGCAAGGTCATATTTAGGAGATAAAATAGCTTGTTTTTCCTATGGAGCCGATGATTTTATGGCAAAACCATATGATACACAAGAGTTAATTTTAAGAATAAAATCTATACTAAAAAGATGTAATCATCAAATAATTGAAAATAATGTCGAATTAAATAAAAAAGAGATTTTTAAATTTGATGACTCAAAAATGGAAATATATAGAAATGATGAATTATTAGATTTAACAAATGCAGAGTATTATATTTTACAATATTTAATACAGAAAAATGGTTTTGTAGTTTCAAGACAAGAATTACTCACAAATGTCGAATCAATTAAATATGAGAGTTCATATAAAAGTATAGATGTTTTAATAGGTCGAGTTAGAAGTAAAATAGAAGAAAATACAAAAAAACCTAAATATATTTTATCTATTCGAGGAGTTGGTTATAAATTGGTTAATCAATAAAAAAGATTCTATCTTTTTTCAGATAAATTTATTTTTTATATTTATATTTCTTGTAATAAATTTATTGATAATAGTTCAATTTTTATTTGATAACAAAACTAAAAAAATAGCCAAAGAAGTAAGATATTTTAATGCTTTTAAAATAATTTTAGATTCAAAAATGAAAAATAAATCATATGATGAAATCAATCTTTTACTTCAAGGGATGAACCTAAAAATTTCTGATTTAGATTTTAATAAATTAGCTGATTTAAAAGGAGAAAAAATAGAAGAAAATTCTCCCGTTGAAATTTATTTTATTGATGAAAAGAAATATGCAAAAATCATAGATAAACCATTTATGAAACCGCACTTTGAAGAGAGAATAGATTTTTTTAAACCATCACTACCAATTAAAGATCGATTTGAAAATAAAGTAGATTTTCAAAATCCTTATTCTAAAAATTTAGATTTTATTCACGAACCAAAAAAACCAGATGAAGTTATCCGTAATATTATTTTAGAAGATTTAATTACTGAAAAAGAGTTCAGATATTTTTGGTTAGTTGTTTTATTTATTATTGATGTTTTATTGATTTGGTTTTTACTTTTCTTAAGAAAAAAATTGAAACCTCTTTTAATTTTGAAGGAAAATATGATTAAGTTATCAACTGGTAATTTTTCAATCTCCATGGAAACAAATGGAAAAGATGAAATTTCTCAGGTTTCAAATGAATTTGGAAATGCAGTAAAACAATTAAAAGAATTAAGAGAATCAAGAAATTTATTTTTGCGAAATATTATGCATGAGTTAAAAACTCCTATTACAAAAGGGAAACTTCTTAGTGATATGTATGAAGATAGTGAAAGAAAACATATTTTGATAAGGGTTTTTCAAAGATTAGAGTATTTATTAAGTGAATTTGCAAAAATAGAAGAGTTAACTTCTGGAAAAATTTCTTTAGAAAAAAATGATTATTACGCAATTGATTTGATAGAACAAGCTTTTGATATTTTACTGTTAGATAATAATAAGATAAATATTGAAGATAATTTTGAATTATTTTTAAATGTTGATTTTGAATTATTTTCAATAGCTTTAAAAAATTTAATTGATAATGCGATTACATATAAAACAAATGGTAAAGTAGATATTTTTATTGAAAAAAATTTCATTAAAATAGTAAATAAAGGAGAGAAGTTACAGAAAAATATAGAAGATTATTACAAACCTTTTAATCATGATTATGAAGATTCAAGCAGTGGATTAGGACTTGGACTTTATATTTCAAATAATATTATCAAAATTCATAATTTTAAATTAGAATATGAATACTCAAATGGCTATCATAATTTTGTAATAAAGTTAAATTAGCATTTACATTTTATTTACTTTTTAATACCCTATATTTACTCCAAATAGTTAAAATTTTTTATTCTAGACTATAAGGAGTTCTTTATGTCAACAACAAGTTCCGTTACAACAAGTTCATCGACAGATGCTTATGGAAATACATATACTACAGCTGTCAGTAATGATGAATTAAAAAGTGAAGATTTTATAACTTTAATGCTTACGGAGTTAAAACTTCAAGATCCAACAAATACTGTTGATTCCTCTACTATGCTTAGCACTCAACTGCAATTATCAACTCTTGAAGCAAATACAGCGACAGTTGAGGCAATGGCATCTTTACAAAGCAGTTTTGAGCAATCAGCATTATCTAGTTCTGCTGCTATTATTGGAAATATAATAGAAAATGGAGAAACAGATGATGAAGGAAATGCAAAACAATATAAAGTTGCATCAGTTGCTATGAATGATGGAGAAATAGCCTTAACGGCATATGAATTAAGTAATTATTATTCTGTTTATTCATTTGATGAAGTAGCAAGCAGTTCTGAAGTTGTAGATTCTACAAATGAAGATAGTTCAATATCTATTACAAATAGTGATGGTAGTACTTCTACTTATTCTACTTATAATAAAACTTATACTGATTTAGCAAGTGAAATTTCTCAAACTTCAGGAATAACAGCTTCTATGGCACAAAATAGTAATGGAAAGTATCAAATGGTAGTTTCTGTTAGTGGTGGAAGTTCATCTATTGCTCAAAATAATTTGAGCTTATCTTATTCAGAAGATTCAGCAACAGCATATTCAAGTGAAGCAAAAACAATCTCTTATAATAACATTACAAAAATTTACTAATTGTTACCAATGGTTTGTTAACTATTCAAAGTGTTTATTTAGGCGATACCACATATTTACATTAAAACTTTATGATTAAAAGAGTGAAAAACACTATTTAATCATAAAGGATTTAAAATGATTAGTGCATTATGGACTGGAATTGCAGGATTAGCTTCGCAACAAACTGCATTAGATAATGAGTCAAATAATATAGCAAATGTAAATACAGTTGGATATAAAGCTTCAAGGGTTTCATTTGCAGATTTAATGTATCAAGATAGTATTGGAAAAGGTGCTTCTGTAACAAGTGCAGAAAAACAATATACTCAAGGAAGTTTAAATATTACCGGTTCTTCTTATGATATGGCATTGGATGGCGATGGATTTTTTGTTGTTGCTAATAAGAATTTTTCAGGAACATCTGAAAATTATTATACAAGAGCTGGAAATTTTAGAATGGGTACAACTGGTACTTTACAAGATTCTTCAGGAAATAATGTTCAAGGATGGGCTGTTAGTTCAGCTTTAAATGTAACTTCAACAAACTCAAATCTCAATTCATTCACAGATGCTTTTAGTGAAATTGCAGGAAACCAAGTAATTCAATTTTCAAATAAAATTCAAACTTATGCTGCAAAAATGTCTGATTATACAACTAGCACAAAAAGTGATTCAACAGAACTTAGTGGTTCTGGAATAAAAACACAATCGGCAAAAATTTCTGATATTGAAGCGCTAATTACAAATTATACTGATGCACTTAATAGTTATGCTGAAAATCCTGATCAAATCAGTAATATTTCAACTGCTCAAACTAATTTAATAGATTATCCAAATACTGGAACAAGTTTACTTGACAGTGAAAGTGATCAAATCTATGCATATGTAAATGGAAATAAAATTACACAAAATTATGTAACTACAACTGCCACAACTGCATTTAAAGCAGAAATGGATAGTGCAGGTATTACAATTTCTGGTACAACAACAGACGAAGAGTACAACGCATTAGCTAGTAGAGTTGCAACTTATAAATCTTTAGCTGATGAAATTTCAACTATTACTGGTCTTAAAGCTTATACAGTAAACTCTTCAAATAATGCAAGTACTTCAAATATTGATGTTTTAAATGGAACTATAAAAATTGATTCAATAATTCCAGGAACTTCATTTACAATTGGTGATGTTGCAGAAGTTTATGGAACAACAGAACAAGCTGGAACAAAAGCAACTCTAAGTGAGGCTATTGTAGGAAGTGGTGAAGCTGGGCTAAAAAGTGCGATGGAAGCATTAAGAGATGCCGTTGCAGGAAATCAACAAGATGTATATGAAACAGCAGATATTACAAGTGATGATACAGGAAATATTTTAAGTTTTAATGTTGGAGATACTATATCTTTCACACTAAATGGAATTACGGTAACAACTGCTTCAACACTTACTGATTATGGTTCAGCTGTTCAAGATTTAGTTACAAAAATTAATTCCGATGCAACTTTACAAACTAAAGTTGAAGCAAAACTAATAAATGGAAAACTAGTTATTGAATCGAAAAATTCTGGTGAAGAGTTTTCAGGTGTTATTTCATTTGATAATGGCGGAACAACTTATACAAAAGAGAAAAATGCAAACTTAAGTGGAAATAGTGGTGCTAATGCTGAATTTATGCAAATTGTTTCAACTGTTGATCAAACATCATCTCTATCATCTTTACAATTAAAATTAAATTCTTTAGGTTTAACTGATTCATCTTTTGGAGAATTTTCAGTTGATGATAGTGGAATTATTACAATGTCTCAAGATGGAGTTGATTTTGTTGTTGGACAAGTTGCTATTGCACAATTTACAAATAATATCGGTTTAGAAGCTGTAGGAAATAACTTATTATCTGCAACAAAAGATAGTGGAAATCCAATTTATTCAGTAAATAATAATAATGGTGTATCAGTTGAAAGTGAAACGTTAGAACTAAGTACAGCAGATTTAAGTGAAAGTCTAGTTAATTTGATGGTATTTCAAAGAGCTTTTGAAGCTAATGCTAAATCAATTACAACAGCAGATGAAATTTTATCAACCTTAATTGGTTTAAAAAGATAATTAGGAGTTTATTATGGTTAGTTCAATAAGCACAATTATGTACAACTTAGAGTTGTTAAATAAAAGAAATTCAAAAGTTACATACCAAATGAGTAGTGGAGATGCTTTACAAAATGGAAGCGATAATTCAAAACAATATAATCAAATATTATCTGTTAATAATAGTGTTAAATCTTATAGTTCAATTTTAGAAAGAATTAAACAATCTAATTCTTATAATACAACTAGCGATACAGCTGTCTCAAGTATGAAAACATCAATGGAATCAGTTAAATCTTTAGTGATTAGAGCACTTAATGGTACGGTTAGTAGTGATGACAAATTAACAATAGCTAATGAAATAGAGTCTGAAAAAGAAGCTATTTATTCTTTAGTTAATACGAGTGTAAATGGGCAATATTTATTTTCTGGAAAAAGTTCAACAGTTCAATCATTTCAAAAAGATGAAATAACGAATCAAATATCTTATATGGCTAAAAATGATAATAAAACTGTTAATGTTGAAAATAATAATTATGCTACACAAGGTTTAAATGGAATTGAACTTTTATATTATACAAATCAAACAGCCCAATCAGGTGAAAATCTAACATTTGATGAAAATGAAATCATTTTAGATAAAGACGGTAATCAATATAAATTATTAGACAGTAACAATGACGGTTCATTTGATGGTTTATATTTAAATGGTGATAGTTCAAATACACCATTGTCTATTACTGATAATGGTAATGGAAGTTTTACTACAACTAATTCAGGCACTACTACAATGGAGTCAAAACACTCTGTTTTTGACGATTTAGATGAGATAATAAATGCATTAAAACAACAAGATTCAAGTGGTAATTCAATTACTGAAGATGAAGCAAATGAACTTTTATCTAGTTCTTTAAACAAAATAGAAAAAGCTTATGACACTATGAATGTAAGTCATGCAAAACTAGGAACAAGAACTTCATCTATTGAAAAGTATGAAAGTATAGTTCAAACAAAACTTACAAATCTTAATATCTTAGAAGAAAATTATTCAGCTGCTGATTTAACAGCCTTGGCAATTGAATCTCAATCTTTAGAAAGCACTTATACTGCTTTATATTCAACCATAAACAAGATAAACAATCTATCACTTGTTAAATATTTAAGCTAATAAAGGATTATACATGAAAACTAATATAGAGATGAAAAATTTAGAATTACAAGTAATAGAGTGTTACAGTTATTTTATGAATAACTATCAAAATACAAATTTTGATGCTTTAGAATCGATGGTTTTACAACTACAAAAATCTATGAATTTATTAACAATGACAAATATTGTAAATATTATTGATAGGGTAATTGAGGATGGTAGATTAAAAGATGGGAAATATTTTAGACAATACAATGTAAGTTCAATTCAATCAACAAAAGATAATAGAATTTATTTAGTTTGTCATGAAATTTTAGGAATAGATGCAGTTGATAGTAAATTTATATTAGATGATGTTTTATCTTATATAGATTTTGTTGATGTTAAAAAAATTTATTAAGTATATATCATGATTGATTCATTATATATAGCCCAAAGTGGACTTAATACTTCAAGATATGCTGTTGATGTCACATCAAATAATATTGCAAATGAAAATACAGATGGTTATATAAAAAGAGTAGTTAATACCTCAGAGTTATCAACTCTTGAAAATGATATAGGGAATGGTGTATCTTTTGATGGAGTGACAAGAAGTTCAAGTGTATATTTATATGATAAATTAGTTTCTCAAAGTAGTATGGCATCTTATTATGACCAAGAGAATTCAATTCTTAGTAATCTTGAAATAATGTTTAGTGAGACTGAAACTAGTGGCTTTTCTAAAACCTTAAGTAGCTATTTTGATTCTATTGAATCATTAAGAAGTAATCCAACTAATTTGATTTATCAAAATGATTTATCAACACAAGCACAATCTTTAGTTGATGGTTTACAATCAATAAATGATGAATTAAACAATACTTTAGATAGTACAACTCAAGAATTAGAAGATCAAGTAAATAGTGTAAATAATATATTAGAACAAATTGTTCATTTAAATAATCAGATGATTCAAAGTAGTACAGCATCAAATGATTTGTTAGATAAAAGAGATACTTTAGAAAAAGAGTTATCAACTTATGTTGACATAGAAATAAATAGAGATAGTGATACATATAATTTAAAAATAGCAGGCGTAAATGTAATTTTTAATAATACAAATCTTCATGAAGTAAGTGTTAGTGAAAATAATATTGCCCAAAAAGATATCTACAATTCAAGTGACTTGGATGATAGTAATTTTAGTGATGGAGATGAAATTCCAATAACATTAAACAATACTACAACTTTGACTTTAAGTGCAAACGTAAGTGGAAGTAATGAAAATGAGTTGAAACAACAAATAGTTGATGCGATTAATTCTAATTCAGATTTCTCAAAGTACACCGCTTCTTTAGATACAACTAATAATCTAATTATAAAATCAAATGTTGAGGGAGAAGAGGGTGAATTTGATATTTCTATTTCAGTAAGTGGAAATGAAATATCAAAAAATAGTAGTTCTGTTGAAGCTCAAAATAATGTCTCTTTAGCTGTCTATGATAATGAACTATCGTTGAGTAGTGGTTCATTAAAAGCTATAACTCAGGAACTTACAAGTTCAACATCAAATATATATGCATATAAAAATAGTTTAAATGAGTTTACAAAATCCTTAGTTGAAACTGTTAATTCAAGTAGTGAAACACCTTTGTTTAAAGGTTCTAGCATAGATTCATTAAATTTTATTAAAGATAATGTAACTTCACTTACAAATGAAGATTTAGAAAATTTAGCAAAAATACAATGGAATGAGGGGCTAACTATTGGAAGTACAACAAATACTTCATTTAGTGAGTTTTATCAAAATTTGTTAGTAACAATATCTTCAAATACTGAAAATAATAATTTTAAACTTGAATCTCAAAATGCAATAGTAAATTCATTGGAAAGTACCTATAACAACATAACAAAAGTTGATTCGGATGAGGAGATGATAAATCTTCTTCAATATCAAGCAGCTTATGAAGCAAATGCAAAAGTTATAACAGCAGTTGATGAAATGTTACAAACCTTATTAGCAATGTAAAGGAAAAAAAATGGCAGATGGAATATTAGGACTTGGAAGTTCAGGAAGTGTTGATTTAAGTTCAGAATTATTAACAAAACTTAAAACCGCAGAAAGTACTTCTATTTTAGATCCAATAACGGCAGAAAAAGAAGATACCCAAGCTGAAATAGATGCTTTAGATAAAATTCAAACTATGGTTACAGAACTTTTAGATTTAGTTAAAGATTTTGACTTATTTACAAGTGGAACAAATATTTTTAATGAAATGAGTGCATCAACAACAGGCTCTTCAGCCTCTTTTGATGCAACTGATTCTTCAAAACTAGATCCAGGAACAATAACAGTAAATGTTACTCAATTAGCTCAAAAAGATGTTTATCAATCAAATATCATATCAGATAAAACAGCTATCTTGGATAGTGGAACATTAAGTATAACAGTAGGAGAAGAGACCTATGACTTTTCAACTGAAGGCAAAACTTATGAAACTTTAGTTTCAGAAATGAGTAATTATACAGATTTAAATGTTTCCTTGGAACAAGTAGGTGATAGTAGTTATAGAATAATTGTAAAAAGTAGTGAAAGTGGAACATCAAATGCTATAACTATTTCTCAATCAGGAATAGATTTAGGATTAGACGAAGAAACAAATCATGTTTTAACAGCTCAAAATATGAAAGCAACAGTTGATGGAATAGATTATGATTTATCCTCAAATAAATTAACTATGCAAAACGGTTTAATAATCAAAATGGTTGAGGAAGGAACTTCTTCTATAACAATGGAAAGAGATGATGCCTCAATCCTAGAATCAATAACGAGTATTGCAGATAAATATAATGATTTAGTTGATTTAGTAAATTCTTACATTCTAGGTGATGAAGAGAATCCAGCTGTAATTTCAGATTCAAGTACTTTTAAAAGTATGATGAATTCTATAAAAAATATTTTATTTGATAGTTATGGTTTAAACAATGAAGAAAATCTATTTAAATATGGAATTTCTTTTGATAGTGATGGATATATGCAAGTTGATGAAACAGAATTATCAACGGCATTAACTAATAATTATGATGATTTAAAAGAGTTATTTGTAGGATATGCAGAAGAAGAGGGGATTGGAACTAGACTTAAAACCTATTTAGATTCATTAGATAATTTATTGGATGGTTTATTAACGACCTACGATGATAAATTAAGTACAAGATTATCAACTTTAACAAGTGATTATGAAACAGCATCAGAAAAATTAGATGAAAAATATGAACAAATGGCTTCACAGTTTGCTGCATATACGGTATTAATTACTCAAATGGAAAATTCTTTTGCTTCTTTAAAATCAATAATTGATGGAAGTAGTGATTCTTAAAAAATGTTACCCTTTGTTTACTCTAAAAGAATATGATTTTAAGAAATAAGTAAAGGAGTTATTATGAATACAATTTCTTCAAATAGTTTTATAAGTATGATGTCTCCAACTAGTGGAATATCAAAAAGTATAGTTAATCAAAGTGACACAGATGGTGACTCAAGTCTAAGTATCGATGAGTTAGGAATAACAGAGGATCAATTTTCAGCTTTAGATGCAAATAGTGATAGTTTAGTTACTCAAGATGAAATTGCAAGTGCAATAGATAGTAAGTTAGCTTCATATGATGGAGAAATGCCATCGAAAGAAGATTTTGCAAGTTTACTTTCTGATTTAGGACTTGAGATACCTAAACCACCAGCTAAAGATAAGAATAGCTCAGCAGGGGATGATTTTAGTTCATTAATAATGTCAAAATATGATTCAAATGAAGATTCATCACTTACTTCAGATGAAGTTTCAACATTGACAGATGATGAATTTTCGGCACTTGACACAGATGGTGATAAAACTATTTCAGCTGAAGAGTTAAGTAGTGCCTTCGAACAAGTTGCAAGTAGTACGGAGTCTGCAACACCTCCACCGCCTAGTGGTGGGAGCAGTGGTTCAAGTGTTACATCATCAACTGAATATGATGAAGATGATACAAATAAAGATGGTGTAGTTTCTCAAGAAGAGAAAAATGCAGCTCTTGGAATTTCAACAGAAGATAGTGAAACTTCATTATCTTCAAATCAAAATACAAAAGATAGTATAAAATTATTATTAGATACTATAAAACTTAATAGTCAAAATGGTTCTGATGAGTTAGATTTGGGTAACTTTAAAAATATTATGAAAATGATGAATAATCAAAATAATAATAGTGATTTAAATACTTATGTATCAAATTTATCAACATCTACTTCTTCTAAATTCAGTTATGCTTAATGCATAACTGAATTCTTATAAAATCAAATAATTCTTTTAAATTAATTTTTTTAATCTAAAAACGACTTTAAATATTATATATTTACAAATCACTATGTTTTACAAGGGTTATTTTTTTCTATATGTATAGTATTTAACGATTTTTATGGTAGAATAAATAAATTATATATAAGGAGTATGTTATGAATACAGGTATTGTAGGAAGACACATAGATTTAACAGATTCAATTAAAGATTACATTAATAGCTCAGTAGAAGTATTTAAAAAATATAACTTAGACATTATTTCTGTGAATGCAATTATTTCTCAAGAAGAAAAACATGGTAAAAAAGCTTTCTCTTTTGAATTTACTTTAAACATTGCACATTTAGATACAATTGTTGTAAAACAAAAAGATAAAGATTTATATGCTGCTATTGATATTGCTGTTGATAGAGTATCAAAAGTTTTAAGAAGACACCATGATAAAATTGCAGCTCACAAAGCTACAAAATTAACTGAAGTTGTTGCAAATGAGATTCAAGATGGAATTGCTCTTGAATTAGAAAAATTTGAAGATGAAATCACTCCTGTAAGACTAACATCTTATAAACCGATGGATATTGAAGAAGCTTTAGAAGAATTAAAAGCATCTGAAGCTCAATTCAAAGTTTTCTATGATAAAGATGATGTTATGAGAGTTCTTTACAAAAGTTCAATCCAAGGTAAATTTGGGTTATATTAAAAAAAGCTTTTGTTAGTGAAAAGGTATTAGCATAGATGGCTAATACCTTTTTTAGTTTATGATAAAAATAGGATTAAAAAAAATTTATGGATAAAACATTAAAAAAAATTGCTCTAATTGGGCAACCAAATGTAGGAAAATCTTCATTATTTAATAGAATAGCAAACAAAAGAATAGCTATTGTATCTGATATAGCTGGAACTACAAGAGATATTAGAAAACACGAAATAGAAATATTAGATAGAAAAGCATTGATGTTAGATACAGGTGGTATTGATGAAACAGATGATGCTATATTTTCAAATGTAAAAAGAAAAGCTATTGAAACGGCAAAAGAGGCTGATATAATACTTTTTATGGTTGACGGTAAAAATATACCTGATGATAAGGATAAAGAATTATTTTATGAGCTTCAAAGATTAGGAAAAGAGTTAGCCTTAGTTGTAAATAAGATTGATAATGATAAAGAATTAGAAAGATTATGGGAATTTTTTGAGTTTGGAATAGGTGAAGAGAATCTTTTTGGAGTTTCTGTTTCACATAATCGAGGAACTAAAAATCTATTTGATTGGATTTATCAACATCTTCCAGTTAATCTTGAAACTGTAGCTCTTGAAGAAGCTGAAGCTTTAAAAAAAGAAAAAGAAGCAAATTTTGATTTTGATGATGAAGAAGATTTTTCAAGTGAAGAAGATGGTGATTTTGTACCTGATTTGGAAGATACACTTAAAGATGTAGTTGTAGATAATAATATAAAAGTGGCAATCATTGGAAAAGTAAATGTAGGAAAATCTTCTATTTTAAATGCCATCGTTGGTGCTGAAAGATCAGTGGTTTCTCCAATAGCTGGTACAACTATTGACCCAGTTGATGAATCTTTTGAATATCAAGATAAAAATGTAACATTTGTTGATACAGCAGGTTTAAGAAGAAGAGGAAGTATTGAAGGAATTGAAAAATTTGCTTTAATGAGAACTAAAGAGATGTTAGAAAAAGCAAATATGGCTTTAGTTATATTAGATGCATCAAAAGAACTTTCTGATTTAGATGAAAAAATTGCAGGACTTGTTGATGAATATGGACTTGCAACTATTATTGTTCTAAATAAATGGGATGAAAATATGGAAACATTCCAAAAAATGGAAGAAGAAATTAGAAGAAGATTTAGATTTTTATCTTATGCTCCAATTATTGCTGTTTCTGCAAAAACGGGAAGAAGTATTGAAAGATTAAAAGATAAAATTATAGAAATTTTCAATAACTATACTCAAAGAATTCCTACTGCAAAATTACATAGAGTAATTGAAGAAGCAGTAAGTAGACATTCACTTCCAAGTCCAAATGGTGCATATTTAAGAATTTATTATACAACTCAATTCGATATAAAACCACCAAGAATTGCCCTTGTAATGAATAAACCAAATCTTTTACACTTTACATATAAAAGATATTTAATTAATTATTTAAGAGATAATTTCAATTTTGAAGGAACACCAATTCACGTAATTGCCAGAGGTAAACATGATAAAATGGGTGATGAAGAATATTTAGAAAGAGATACTAAATAACCTTAAATTTTAGGAGTTTCCCTTGCATAGAGTAAAAAATGATATATTTGCAGGAGTAACAGCTGCTGTTGTTGCACTTCCTTTAGCTTTAGCTTTTGGAGTTGCAAGTGGAGCTGGTGCAATTGCTGGTTTATATGGTGCTATTATATTAGGTTTTTTTGCAGCTTTTTTGGGAGGAACTCCAACTCAAATTTCAGGACCGACTGGTCCTATGACAGTTATTGTTGCAGCTACAGTTGCAACATTTCCAAATGACTTACCAACAGTTATGACCGTAATTTTTTTAGCTGGTTTAATGCAAATCTCTTTTGGAATTGTTGGAATTGGTAAATGGATTAAATATATTCCATACCCTGTAATTTCAGGTTTTATGTGTGGTATTGGAGTTATTATTGTAATTCTTCAAATAAATCCTTTTTTAGGTGTTGCAGGGTATGGTTCAATAATTCAAACCCTTTCTTCTTTACCCGATACTTTTCAAAAAGTAAATTATGAAGCATTAATAGTTGCAACAATAACCTTGGCTATTATGTTTTTAATGCCTAAAAAAATCTCAAATATAGTTCCCTCAGCTTTAATAGCTTTAGTAACAGTAACTTATTTTTCTCTTTTTATGGGATTTCAAATTAATACTATTGGAGAAATTCCAATGGGATTACCTGATTTTGTATTACCTATCTCTTTTGATTTATTAAAATTAAATACTATGTTAACTTTAGCTATAACCTTGGCTCTTTTAGCATCTATTGATTCTTTGTTAACTTCATTGGTAGCTGATTCAATGACTAAAACAAAACATAACCCTAAAAAAGAGTTAATAGGTCAAGGTATAGGAAATACTATTTGTTCATTTTTCGGAGCAATTCCAGGAGCTGGTGCAACTATGCGAACTGTAATAAATATAAATAGTGGAGCAACTACCAAACTATCTGGTATGACTCATTCGATTACATTATTAGTTATTGTTCTATTTTTAGCTCCACTTGCATCAAAAATCCCACTTGCTGTATTATCTGGAATTTTGATAAAAGTAGGTTTTGATATTTTAGATTATAAATTCTTGAAAATATTAAATAAAATAACAAAACAAGATTTACTTATTATGCTAACAGTATTTTTACTTACTATTTTTGTAGATTTAATTATGGCTGTTGGGGTTGGAATTACAATCTCTTCGATAATTGCTGTTTATCAAGTTTCAAGAACTACACAAATAAAAGTAGCTCGTTCAAAAGTCTCTTTTGATATAGATATAGATAATCATGATGTTGAGATTATTAAAATAAATGGCTCTTTGTTTTTTGGAACAGCATCTCATTTAGATGAAAGATTAGAAAAAATAAAAGATACAAAAAAAGTAATTTTAGATTGCAAAAATGTATCATTTTTAGATATTTCTGCAATATTTACCCTTGAAGAAATTATTGAAAAATTTAGAACAAAAGATTTAGAAATAATTTTAGTTTTAAAATATAGCCATAAAAGAAAAGTTTTAGCAGTTGATACAACAAATTTATTTAAAAGTATTAAAATTTATCATACTTTAGATGATGCAATAAATTACACTCAAAAATATGAATTAACAATAAATGAATAAAATTTATCTTTTAAGCAATCAAAAATATTCAGGTGTGGAAAACTTAGAAGTTTTTCATATTGAATATATCAAATCAAATATAGATTTATCTTCTTATGATGCTTTGATTTTTACCTCAAAAAATGCAGTTTATTCTTTAGATTCTTTTAACAAAGATTGGAAGAAAGTTGATTCTTACGCAATTGCACCTAAAACTGCAAATGTTATAGAAAAAATGGGAGGAAAAGTAAATTTTACAGGCATAACTTCTCATGGAGATGAATTTGCACAAGAATTAATAACTTTATTAAAAAACAAAAAAGTTTTATATATAAAAGCTTTAAAAACCGTTTCTAATTTAGTAAAAATATTAAAAGAAAATGATATTTTAGTAGATGAATTAATAACATATCAAACATCTTGCAAAAAATCAAATAGCTCTTTGAAAGATAATTCTGTGTTTATTTTTACTTCACCTTCAAGTGTAGAGTGTTTTTTTAAACAGTATCAATGGAAAAATAATTATAAAGCAATAGTTATTGGAAAAACTACTGCAAAATATTTGCCAAAAGAAGTTAATTATACAATTAGCTCAGAAACTTCAATTGATGAATGTATAAATCTAGCTAGGCAAACTTTACTTTAAACTCAAATTCAAACATCTTTAGATAAAATAAGACAATCTAAGTAGTTCGGGATTTCCATTGTTGTGGGTCCGATAATTTATTTTTGTATATGGTGTAGGTCTGTATGGTGTGTAGCAATTCAATGTGTTTTTGCTCCTAAAATGCGCTTCCCGTGTACGTTCGTGGCTTTTTAGGGCCATTTTGATGGTTAACGGCTACTCGGATTTTTTAAATTATTATATAAGGAATTATCGTGAATATATTGATACTTGGTAATGGTGGTAGAGAGTTCTCTATTGGATTAGCAATATACAAAGAAAATGCTCATAATCTATTTTTTATGCCAGGAAATGGTGCAACAGACAGATTAGGAACAAATATAAATATTAAAGATTATAATCAATTAGCTCTTTGGGCAAAAGATAATTCTATTGATTTAACAATTGTAGGACCAGAAGCTCCATTAGTAGATGGTGTTGTTGATATATTTAAAGAAAATAATTTAACTATTTTTGGACCAAGTGCAGCAGCTGCTCAACTTGAGGGTTCAAAAGTTTATATGAAAAATATATTAAAAAAATATAACATACCAACAGCAGCGTTTATAGAGACTTCAAATGAAAAAGAAGCACATGATTTTATAGATACCATGAATTTACCAATAGTTGTAAAAGCAGATGGTTTATGTGGTGGGAAAGGTGTAATTATTGCACAAAGTATAGCAGAAGCAAAAGAAGCAGCATCTGATATGTTAAGTGGTGAATCATTTGGTGATGCTGGAACTTCTATAGTTGTGGAAGAGTATTTAGATGGTTATGAATTATCAGTTTTTGCTATTTGTGATGGTGAAAATTATAAAGTTTTACCAGCAGCTCAAGATCATAAAAGAATAGGGGATGGAGATACTGGACCAAACACAGGTGGAATGGGTGCATATGCTCCAACGCCTCTTGTAAATGATGATATTTATAAGAAAATTGAAGAAAGAGTAATTATTCCAACACTTGATGGAATGAGACAAGAAGGAGCTCCTTTTGAAGGTGTTCTTTTTATTGGTGTTATGGTTGTAAAAGGTGAGCCCATTATTTTAGAATATAATGTAAGATTTGGTGATCCTGAGTGCGAAATTTTAATGCCATTACTTGAAACTCCTGTATCTGAATTATTTTATAAAAGTGCTACAAAACAACTTGATAAATTAGATATTAAAATCAAAAATGAGTTTAGCGTTGGTGTTGTAATGGCTAGTGAAAATTATCCTTATGGTTCAAGTACACCTGCTGAAATAATTGTTGATAAAATTGTAGATGCTGATTTACTTGCAAATTCTCATATTTCTTATGCTGGTGTTGAAAAAATTGATGATAAATTAATGGCAACTGGTGGAAGAGTATTGGTTTGTGTTGGATTTGGGAAAAGCATAAAAGAAGCAAGAGATAGAGCTTATGCTTTATGTGGACAAGTTCATTTTGCTGGTAAAAAATGTAGATCTGATATTGCATATCAAGCATTAAAGTAATAATTTATGCAAAATAATAGTAATAATCTTCAATTAGCTTCAATGCGTTCACGTGCATTAGCTTACATAATTGATGATTTGTTAGTAACTATAATCATTATGATGATTTTTTGGGGAAGTATATCAGCTGTTAGTCATGATATGGATGCAATGATGTACTTGTTAAAAGCTGAACTTGTAACACCATTAATTATTCTAAAAATTATATATCATACTTTTTTTGTTTGGTATTTTGGAGCAACAATTGGTAAAATAGTTGTAAAAATCAGAATTATAGATGCAAATGAATGGGGAAGAGTTTCTATGTTTTCATCTTTTTTAAGAGCTGTTGGAAGAATTTTTTCTGAAATGTTTTTTTATGTTGGTTTCTTAATAGGATTTTTTAACGATGGAAGAAAAACTTTCCATGATATTACAGGTAAAACGTTGGTTGTAAATGCATAAGAAAATAATAATTTCATTACTTATAACTTCTAGTTTACTTCATGCTGTAGAGTTAAAAAATGAGAAATTTCAATTGGTCGCAAAAAATGTTGATGCTGTCGAAAATATTGTTACAGCAAGTGGTAATGTAGTTATTTATTCGCCAACTTATTATTTAAGTGCGAATAAAGTTATTTATAATAAAGAAAATGAAACTTTTGAGCTTTTTGATAATGTTTTAGTAATTAAAGATAACAATATCCAAACTCAAAGTAATTATGCATTTATTGATTTGAAAAAAGATTCTTCTAATCAGTATCCAATGTTCTTACAAGAACAAAATAACAAGATATGGATAAATTCTAAAACTTCAAATAAAGAAAAAGAAGAAATAGATTTAGATAGTTCTATTATTTCATCTTGTGATTGTTTAGATCCAATATGGAGTATTAGAGCATCTAGTGCAGATTACGATACTGAAGATAAGTGGATAAATGCATATAATCCAAGATTATATGTAAAAAACGTACCTGTTTTTTACAGCCCATATCTTGGTTTCCCTACTGATACAACAAGAAGAACAGGTCTTTTACTTCCAACCATTGGATATTCAGGTAATGAAGGATTATTTTATTCTCAACCTATATTTATAGCACCTGCTGATAATTATGATATAGAATTAATACCTCAAGTTAGAACACAAAGAGGAGCAGGTACATATGCTTATTATAGATATGCTGACTCTCCTAGTTCTGTATTAGAAATTAAAACAGGTGTTTTTAAAGAAAATGAAGATTATTTTTTAGAAAATAACTTACAAAATCAAGAACATTATGGTTTTGATTTAGATTATCAACGAAGAGATATTTTTTCTAAAAATAATTCTCATGATGGTTTATTTACATCAATTAAGTATCTAAATGATATTGAATATGTTACGCTAGCAGATGATACAGTATCAACTTCAACTGATAAAAAAGTCGAATCAAAAGTTAACTATTTTTATGATACTCCCGAATATTATGGTGGTGCTTATGGTAGATATTATATAGATGGTTCTCAAATATCTAATAAAGGAACTTTACAAGAATTACCACAGGTTCAATTCCATTCATATAATAAAGAAACATTTGTAGATAACTTAATATATTCAGCTGATACAAAAGTTATAAATTATACTAGAAAAGAAGGATTATCTGCAAATGTTTATGAGATAAGCGTACCATTAAGTTATAGTGAATATTTTATTGATGATTATATTTATGCATTTGCAGAAAATAAAACAATAATTAGTAAATACGATTATAGTAATTTTGATACGATAAGATATGAAGATGGAACATTAGTTCAAAATATTACTTCTGTTGGGGTTGGAAGTAATTTAATCAAACCTTATGAAGAGTATTTACACACATTAAATTTAAAAGCAGAATATATTGTTCCTAAAAATTTAAAAGAAGATGGTGATTTATATAATATTACTACAGAAGATAATACAACAAAGGAAAATGAGTTAAGAGCTTTTCCAATTTCTCAAGAACAAAAAAATATTAAATTATCAGCAAATCAATCTCTATATGATAATGTTAATTTAAAGCAATTAATTAATCATAAAATTTCTCAATCTATTTTATATGATGAAGTTGATAATCCTAAACTACAAGATTTAGAGAATTATCTAAGAGTTAATCATGAATATGGAAGTGTGAGTGGAAAAACTATTTATAATGTAGAAGATGCTGAAAATGTTGAAAATAGTGCAACTTCAGTTTTAACATATAGAGATTTATCTTTGACAGCTGGTTATTATCAGTCTAAAAAAACACCAAATGTATTTAATTTTAGAGAAGATTTAGAATCTTATAGATTTGATGTAGCATATAAAGTAGCTAAAGATTATAAAGTTTCATATTATGAGAATTATGATTTACTTGAAAATATCAGAAATAGACAAGGAATTAGTTTTAATATAGATGATAGTTGTTGGAATTTAGATTTAAAATATGAAGACCAAATTACACCAACATCTAGTTTAAATTCTGATGGTATACAACAACAAATTATATATGCAACTATTTTGTTAAAACCATTAGGTGGAATTAAACAAAAATATAAAATGCAAGATAGCAATTAATGAATTCAGATAGAATATATTTTAAGAATAGAGAAGTTGCTGCATATAGACTTTTGGATGTTTTACCAATTGATAGTATGAAATTAGAAGATTGGACTGTAATTTCTAGTTCATATGGTGGATTTGAAATTGCAAGAATTATAGCAAATGAACTTAATAGTAAATATGATATGATGTTTTCAGAAAAAATTTATGCTCCAAACAATGAAGATTGTGAAATAGCTGTTGTAACGGAGCATGAAGAGGTATTAATTCATGAAGAATTAGTAAAAGCATTTGATATTAGTTTAGATTATGTTTATTCTAAATCTAAGCAAGTATATGATGAATCTATTGTCAAAAAAGTTAACAAGTTTAGACATGGAGAAAAGATTCAAAAATTTGAAAATAAAAATGTATTAATTGTTGATGAGGGAATTAATACAGGGTTAACAATGATGGCTTGTATAAAAACAGCTATTAATTTAAAAGCTAAGTCTATTTCAGTAGCGACTCCAATTTTACCAACAGCTAGTATTCCTACAATAGAATCTATTGCAGATGATTTATATTTTATTAAGAAATTAGATCATTTTGTAGAAATTGATTTTTATTATGATAGTTTAGATGATGTTAGTTTTGAAGATATAGAGAAAATAAATAAAGGATAAAAAGTATGTCAACAGTTTGTGAATTTGAATTAAATGGAAAACAAGAGGTTTTTGAATTTGGGAAAGTAGCTAAACAAGCTAATGGTTCTGTATTAGCAAAAATAGGAAATGCAGTTGTTTTAGCTACTGTTGTGAGTGAATTTGATAACCCTGTAAGTGAAGATTTCACTCCATTAACAGTTCAATATATAGAAAAAACTTATGCAGCAGCAAAATTACCAGGTGGATTTATAAAAAGAGAAGGAAAACCTAGTGATTTTGAAACTTTAACTTCAAGAGTTATTGATAGAAGTTTAAGACCACTTTTCCCAAAAGGTTATGTTTATCCTACAACTATTACGGTTATGGTTTTAAGTGCTGATAAAAATGTTGATTTACAAGCTCTTGCTTTAAATGCTGCAAATGCTGCTTTATATACTTCGAATCTTCCTATTAAAAAATCTGTTTGTGGTGTAAGAGTTGGAAAAATTGAAGATAATTATATTATCAATCCAACACCAGAACAAATGTCTAAGTCAATATTAGATTTATATGTGGCTGGTTCTAAAGATGAACTATTAATGATTGAAATGAAAACAATATCTTCAAGTGAAATGGTTGAAGTTGATATTGAAGCATTTACTAAAATTCACAATGCAAATGAAATGAATGAAGATACTTTAGTTGAAGCTATCGCTTTTGCTCAAGAGGCATTAAAAGAAGCAAATTTAACTTATGAAAAAGGTTTTGAAACTTCAGTAAAAGAAAAAGTAGAAGTTGAATTAGTTCAATTTACAATAGAAGAATCAGTTATAAACTATGTTCGAGATACTTTTTCAAATGAAATAAGAGAAGCTATCAAAAAACTTGCAAAAAGTGAAAGAGCAACTCAATTAAAAGATGTTGCAAAAATGATTTCTAAAAATGATTATTGCACTACAAATGAATTAGCATTTTCAACAATTTATGAAGCTGTTTCTGTTGTAAAAAGAGAAATTGTTAGAAATATGATTGTAAATGACAAAATAAGAGCCGATGGAAGAGGTCTTAAAGATGTAAGACCAATTACTATTGAAACAAATATTTTACCATCTGCACACTCTTCATGTCTATTTACAAGAGGTGAAACACAAGCTTTAGTAATTGGAACACTTGCTGGACCAAAAGATGGGCAAATGTATGAAGTATTAACTGATAAATCAACTTCAGTTGATAGATTTATGGTTCATTATAATTTCCCTGGATTTTCTGTTGGTGAAGCTAAACCTATGTTTGGTGTTGGAAGACGAGAATTAGGTCATGGAAATCTAGCTAAAAAAGCACTTGAACCTACAATTGACGATGATTATAATGAAACAGTAAGAATTGTTTCTGAAATACTTGAATCAAATGGTTCTTCATCAATGGCTACTGTTTGTGGTGGTTCATTAGCTCTTAAAGCAGCAGGTGTTCCAATATCTGATTTAGTAGCTGGTGTTGCTATGGGAATGGTTGTAGAAGGAAATAATTATTCAGTATTAACTGATATTATGGGACTTGAAGATCATGATGGAGATATGGATTTTAAAGTAGCTGGTACAACAAAAGGTATTACTGCTTTACAAATGGACATAAAACTTGGTGGTATTGAATTATCAGTTTTAAAAGAAGCTTTACTTCAAGCAAAAGAAGGAAGAGAACATATTTTAATTTTAATGGAAGAAGCAGCAACTGAAATTGTGGCAAGTAGTGCTTTACCTTTAGTTGAACAGTTTGCTATTGATCCAAGTAAAATAATGGTAATCATTGGAAAAGCAGGGGCTACAATTAAAGAAATTATTGAAAAATTCACAGTTTCTATAGATTTAGATAGAGATAGTGGAACTGTAAAAGTAAGTGGTGGAAATAAACAAAATGTTTTAGATGCTTGTGAGCATATTAAAACTATTTCAAATAACGCACCTGCAAGAAAAGATTCTCCAAAAAATATAGATTTCGAGAAATTATATGCTGTTGATGAAGTTGTTCTTGGAAAAGTTGAAAGAGTTGTTGACTTTGGTGCATTTATTTTACTTGCAAAAGGGGGAGAAGGTCTTTTACATATTTCTAAAATCTCTAAAGAGAGAGTAAAAAATGTATCTGATATTTTATCAGTTGGTCAAGAAATTGAAGTAAAAGTTCTAAAAGTTACAAAAGACAGAATAGAACTATCTTCTAATTAAAAAATAATTTTCTTTATTAAGTAAGGACATTAGTCCTTACTTAGCTCGCTTATATATATAATTCTTCTAATAATCAACAAAATTCCTTTTTTTCATTGAATATAACCCTAAATTAATATTTCTTTTGTTAGTATAGTAAAAATAATTTTTTTAAGTAAACTTAAGGGGTTTTAATATGGCTAAGCTTTTGATAGTAGATGATTCTACAATGCTAAGAGATATGCTAAACTATGCACTAAACGAGGGTGGTTACACAGATGTAACTGAAGCAGTTGATGGTGTTGATGGTTTAGCAAAAGCTAAGGCTGCTGATTTTGATTTAATAATTACAGATGTTAATATGCCAAATATGGATGGATTGACACTTATTGGTGAATTAAGAAAAATATCACAATATTCTAAAAAACCTATTTTAGTTCTTACAACTGAAAGAAGTGATGAAATGAAAGCGAAAGGTAAAGCTGCAGGGGCTACTGGTTGGATTGTAAAACCATTTGTACCAGACCAATTGTTAAAAGCAGTTAATATAGTTTTAAGTAGATAAGGAGTTCTCATGTCGTTTGATATTTCTAAATATAGAGAAATGTTTCTTGAAGAGGCTGAAGAGCTTTTTGAATCAGCAGATAATGTTTTATTGGCAGCTGAAAATAATGGTTCATTAACAGATGAAGAGATGGGTCAACTTTTTAGAGATGTTCATACCCTAAAAGGTAGTGGAGCATCTGTTGAATTAGCACTATTTGCTGAATTTACTCATGATGTTGAAAATCTAATGGATAAATTAAGAAATCATAAAATTGAGTTTATTCCAGAAATGGCAGAAACTTTAATTGATGGATTAGATGTTATGAAAGAGATTTTAGATCTTGAAGTAGCAGATAACTTAGACAGAGAAACATTTACAAAAATGACTACTGCCTTATTAGAAGAACTCAGAGCATATTCAAATGGAACAGGAACTGTTGCAAAAAAAGCTGAAGTAGAAGTTGCTAAACCTGTTGAAGTACCAAAAATAGTAGAGACTAAAAAAGAAATACCAGTAGTTTTGGATAGTGATAATTTTGGTTTCTTTGATGATGATTTAAATGAACAAAGAGATAGTAAAAATAAAGCATATGGTATATTTGCAGATGATGATATAGATGATGTACATCAAAATTTCGGTTTCTATGATGATGAATTACAAACTATTTCTAATAATACAAAAGATGTTGATAAAATTTCGGAAGAAGATAAAGAAAACTTCGGTTTCTTTGATGATGTACCAGAACTTACTTCAAATTCTGTTATGGAAACAAATGATATAAAAGAGGAAGTAGTTGCATCTAAAAAAGCACCTGTTTCAGAATCAGCTTCAGAGAATGCTCCTCAAAGAAAACAAAGAGTAAAAGAAGATGAAGAAGATGGTGCTGCTAAAAAATCCGTTCCAAATAATAATAACAGTATTAGAGTAAATCTTGATAAAATAGATTTATTAATGAATAATGTAGGTGATTTAGTTATTACTAATGCAATGCTTACACAATTTTCTTCAACAATAGAAGAGACAAAAACAAGAAATTCAGTACTTGAAAGATTAGAATTACTTGAAAGACATATTAGAGATATGCAAGATTCTATTATGAGTATAAGAATGGTTCCTATGGAATCAATTTATTCTAAATTCCCAAAAGTTGTGAGAGATATTTCTAAAAAACTTGGTAAAAAAGTTGAGTTTAAACATTATGGAGATAATGTTGAAATTGATAAAGCAATGATTGAAGGTTTAACTGATCCTTTAATGCATATTATTAGAAATTCACTTGATCATGGTATTGAAACAGCTGCTGAAAGAGAACAAACGAAAAAACCAGAAGTTGGTTCTATTAGTATAACGGCTGAGCAAGCAAATGGACAAATGATAATTACTATCGAAGATGATGGTAAAGGTATTAATTTTGAGAAAGTTGCACAAAAAGCATTAGAACAAGGTCAAATTGATGAAAATCAATTTAACACAATGAGTGATAATGAAAAGGCTATGTTAATATTTGGAGCAGGAGTTTCAACTGCTGATCAAATTACTGATATTTCAGGACGAGGTGTTGGAATGGATGTTGTTAAAACAAACATTCATAAACTAGGTGGTGCAATTAAACTTGATACTCATATCGGTGATGGAACAACTATTACTATTATGCTACCACTTACTCTTGCTATCTTGGATGGTTTAGATATTAGAGTTGGTAATCAAAAATATATTTTACCTTTAAGTTCAATTGTTGAATCATTACAACCAACATCTGAGATGATTAAAAAAATTGGTGATGGAACTCAAGATTTATTAATGCTAAGAGAAGAATTTATTCCAGTTGTTAAATTACATCAGTTATTTGGTCTTGAAAAAAGTTTTGAAAAACTTGAAGAAGGTATGTTAATAGTTGTAAAATCTGGTAATACTAAAGTTGCAATATCTATTGATGAATTTTTAAATCAACATCAAGTTGTTGTAAAACCTCTAGATAAAAACTTTAGAAGTGTTCAAGGAATTGGGGCGGCAACAGTAAGAGGTGATGGAAGTATAGGTCTAATTTTGGATGTAGTTGGAATCATTAATGCTCAATTGAAAGTTGAGAGAGATTTAAGTGTAGCTAAAAAAGCGTCTTAATATATGAAATATACGACTCAAGATGTACATAATAAAGTAAAAAAACTTCTTTATTCTCTAACGGGAATTACTCTTTCTGAGAATAAAGATATTATGATTTCAAATAGAATTGATAAACTAAAGAGAAATTGTGGCTTTTCAGGTGATATTATGGAGTTATTAAACTCTATTGAACAAGGAAATAATGTAACTGAATTCATAAATTCATTTACTACAAATAAAACACATTTTTTTAGAGAAGATTTTCATTTTATAGATTTAAAAGATAGAGTTTTACCTAAATTTGCAGCTAGTGGTGAAAAAATAAATATGTATTGTTCAGCTTCTTCTACTGGTGAAGAACCTTATTCTATGGCAATTACAGTCTTAAAAGTAAAAGAAGAATTAAATAAAAATATAAATGCTTCTATAATTGCCACAGATATTGATACAAATGTTTTACAATATGCTTCAAATGGTATTTATAGGTATTCTAAATCTTCAAAAGAGTTTCCAGAGTGGATAAAACCACAAAAATATTTTAAACGAAGAGTTCAAAAAAATCTTGCAGGTGAAGAAGTTCTAATAAAAGTAAATGATGATTTGAAAAAAATGATTACTTTCCAAGTAATGAATTTAAATGACAATTCATATCCCTTTTCAAAGAATCAATTTGATGTAATTTTTTGTCGAAATGTTTTGATATATTTTTCTGTTGAAGATCAAAATGAAATTTTAAAAAAACTATTTAAACATCTTAAAATAGGTGGAACTTTATATTTAGGACATTCTGAAAACCCTCAAGATTTAGTACATTATGTTAAGAGAGTAGGTCAAAATATTTTTCTAAAAGAAAAGGAAATCCTATGATTGTAATAGGTCATAAAGATGGAAGTATTGAAAAAACTTCAGCAGTTAGATTCACTCAAAAAACTAAAGGTTTTCCAACACATACTGTTATTGGTGGAGAATTTGCTGTTGGGAATGATGTTGAAGAAATAGCATTTAAAACTTTATTAGGTTCATGTGTAGCTATTATGTTTTACGATAAAGTTACAAAAATAAAAGGTATGAATCATTTTTTATTACCAAAAACAAATAATACAAATGATGATATGAAATACGGACTATATTCTGTTGAAGCAATGCTTAATGAAATGTATAAATTAGGTTGTAGTAAGGGAAATATGGTTGCTAAAATATCGGGTGGTGCTGATATTATGCAGATAAGTTTATCTGCACAATCTATTGGATTTAGAAATGTAGAATTTGCAAAAGATTTTTGTAAATCAGAAGGTTTTAAACTAATTAGTGAACATACTCGAGGTGAGCATGGTAGATTAATTTTGTTAGCTAATGATTTTGAAACATTCATAAAAGTTACTCAAAAATCAGAAACGGATAGTAAAATTCTATCTGAAGAGAAATCTCTACAACAAGAGATTACAAAAGCACCTGTTATCAAAGAATATTCTGGCGCTGTTGAATTATTTGGTATTGATAATAAAGAAGCTGAACCAGAAATGGAAATAGAACTTTTTTAAAAAATAAAGTAGGGTGGTAAAATTAAGTGTATACTGTTTTAGTAATTGATGATTCGCCCTCAATGAGAAGAATTATCAAAGATATGATTAACTCTATTGATGAATTTGAAGTTGTTTGTGTTGCAACTGATGCATATGATGCAAGAGAAAAAATTAAAGAATATGAACCAGATTTAGTAACGATTGATATTAATATGCCAAAAATGGATGGAGTTACTTTTTTAAGAAATCTGATGAGACTTCATCCTATGCCTGCTGTTGTAATTTCAGGTGAGGGTGTAAGAGGCAATGATATTTTTGATGATGGTGCAGTAGGATTTATACCAAAACCTGAAAATGGTGAATCAATGCAATCATTTCAGGCAAGAATTAAAGATACATTATTGAATCTAACATTTTTATTAAAAAGATACACATTAAAAAAACCAGAAGCATTAAGAAAAACATCTAAACCAATAACTAATATTGAATATAAAGTACATCCTGATGAAGTAATTCCATTAAGAGCTGCAACTTTTCCTGGGATGAAATTAATTACAATTGGCTCATCAACTGGTGGAGTTGAATCATTACTTAGAATTTTCAAAAGATTACCAGGAGATTTACCTCCAATTTTAATTACTCAACATATTCCTTATGGTTTTTCAAATTCATTTGCACATAGATTAAATGATAATTCAGAAGTTATTGTATGCGAAGCAAAAGATGGAATGATTTTAGAAAAAGGTCATGGCTATTTAGCTCCTGGAAATATGCATTTAACAATTGAGAAATATGGAAATGAATATAAAACTAAACTGTTAGATACAAAAAAAGTAAGTCAACATAAACCAAGTGTTGATGTTTTATTTAGATCTGTTAATAATACAGTTGGAAGTGCGGCAATGGCTATAATGATGACTGGTATGGGAGATGATGGAACAATTGCCATGAAAGAACTTTTTGACAATGGAGCATATACAGTTGCTCAAAATGAAGAGAGTTGCGTTGTTTTTGGAATGCCAATGAAAGCCATTCAAGCAGGAGCTGTAAAAGATATAGTTCATTTAGATGAAATTGCAGATTATATAATCGAGTTTTCAAAAGGAAAAAAGAGATAACTATTTTTTCTTTTATATTATTTAGTATTGAAAATTAGATAAAATATATAGTAAAAAATATAATATTTATAACATAAGTACTATATTATAGTAAATTATTAATATTATATATAATAATTAATTTTAGTATAATTTTAGATTTAAATACTTAATATAAATACAAGCAATATTTATATTAAGACTCTTAAAATATGAGAGCTCATAATTATTAACTGATTTTTTTACAATTATCAAAAACATTAACATCTAATACATTGGCTATTTTAATCAAATGTTCAATATTAAAATACTTAATTTGAAGACATAATTCATAATTAGATATAACAGCAACAGATCTATTTTCTTATAAATGTTTTGCATAGCTTTTTTAGAAATTTCGCAGTTTTTTACCAAGATTAATACTTTATAGGTAGTCTCTAATTCTAATTTATAAATCTAAAATTATTCTCCAAAAAGTTTAAGAAAAAGAGTTGATATATAATTAGTTGTAAAATAATTAATATTCAGTATTTTATACATTATAAAAAGATAAAATATAATATATAATTACTTTTAAGGAATGTATTGACACCTGAATTTGGAAATATAACAACTAATCATATCAATCATTTACATAGTTTAATAAAAAACTACTCTAGTGAAACTATTTTAAAAGAGTATATTCAAAATGCTGATGATGCTGGTGCTACTGAGCTCATAGTAACTTACGATAAACAAATTTATTTTGAGCTTTTAGATGACCCTAAACTTAAGGATATCGCGTATCCTTCTTTACTATTAAGTAATAATTCAACATTTAGAGAACGTGATTTTAAAAGTATACTTGAGTTACATGCAGAAAATAAGATTGAAGACTCTTGTTCTACTGGGAGATTTGGTTTGGGATTTAGATCAAGTTATAGTATTTCTGATTATCCAAGTATTCTTTCCTTTGATAGAGTTCTTTGGTTTGATGATTTGAAAAAAACAATTTGTAAAGACACACCTTCTACTTATGCTCAATTTAAAGATTATAACTTTCCTGATATTCAAAAATGGCTTAATACCTTTAAAGTAGCAGGATATGATGGATCTAAACCATTTAACAAAACAATATTTCGGTTACCATTAAGAATAAAAGAAAAAGATTTTTCAAATCCTCTTAGTACAGAAGTATTTTCATTTGATAAATTTTTGAGATGGTGTGACGAGTGGAAAGATAATGCAAAGGATTTATTATTTTTAAGAAATTTAAATAAATTAGTATTACAAGAAGTAACTGAAGATGGAAAAATAGTTGTTCATTTAGAAATAAAAACTATAAATGAAAATGAAGTAGATGATATTAGAAAAAAAATTAATTCTAAATTTCTACCTAGTGCAAAAGATACTTGTAATAAATGGTTAAGTTCTGATGTAAAGCTTCCTATACATAAATATTATCATGAATTTCAGGTTAATTCTAATTTCGATGGTAAAATTCTTACAAAAAAAGAAAAATGGGCCGTTGTTAATGGACTTTTTAAAGGAGATAACAATAAACTGTTATTACTTGCAAAAGAAGCTTTAACCTATAAATCAAATGTCTTACCTTGGGCAGGTGTAGCAATAGAAATGGATAACAATGAACCTATTTCCAAAGATGGATCCTGGCATACTTTTTTACCTCTATTTAAATCAAAGCATCCTCTTGTTATTCATGGTTGGTTTGAATTAAATGAGACAAGAACAAAAATTATTCATACTGGTTCTGGAGATGAATTAGAAATTTTAAAAAAATGGAATGAAATGTTATTCGAAAATGCTGTAGGGATTGCTTGGGCATTATTGATTGAGTTCATTTCTAATGAAAAAAATATTAAAAATATATATAAGTTTTGGGCAAAAACTGTAAATGATTCAAATATTGATTCTGTATTAGAAGAATGTTTATTAAAAGGTTTTTATAAAAAAATCTCTGAGTTAAGTTGTTTATATACTTTATTCAAATCACAAAATGAATGGTCCTCACCTAAAAATACTGATCTATACTTTTTTAAAGATGAAGATAACAATCAGTTACTTGAATCATTTAGTAGTACTTTTCCCTTAATAAATCCAAAACCAAATAAGTTTATAATAAATGGTTTTAAAGAATATGCACAGATTGACATACAAGAGATAACTCCAGAGTTTATTCGCAATAATTTATACTATGCAAGTAAAGAAATTGAATTTCCCATATTATTTGAAGAAATTCCTTTTGAGTATTTAAGTAAGAAAAATTGGTTTCTTGAAGTTTTAAAATATTGTGCAGATAAAGGAGAAGATTACAGCAAAATTGAAGGTTTACCATTTAAATTAGCTTTAAGTAACTATGTATATATAGTAAAGTTTGATACTTTTTTTGATGATAATCCAAATTTAGAATTGTTTTTAAATAAAAAGCATATATTTTTAGATTTAGACTTAGTAAATTATCTTAAAGAGGAACAATCAGAATTACCAGAATCTTGGATTAGTCCTACTCTTAAAAATAAAATTAAGCTTTTAAATATCTATGTAAAAGAAGAAGAAATTTTAAAAAAATGGATAATTGAAATTATTGGTTTAATAACCTCTTCAAAAGAAAGTGAATTTTTTGATGCAATAGAAGAAATCAATAAATTAAAAATAGTTTGCCAAGATAATAAAGATTATGCTGTTTTAAAAAGTGATATAAAAAGATTCTCTCCATTTATCCCTCGAGAAGAAGATAGGCATAATAACTTAAATTTTTATTCTCAAATGCAAATGAATTTTGTACATTCTGATTATATTGATATTTATAAAAAGTTATTGAAATATGAGGGATTAATTACAGAATTATCATCAGAAACTTTAATCAATCATCTTTTAATTATAGATGACCATAGTTTCTTTTATGAAGAATCTGCTAGAGAATTTATTTTAGATATTCTCTTAGAAGATATTACATGGTTTGATAAGCTAAGGGATAATGAAGTAGAAGCTTTAAATACTTTTCCATTAATAAAAACGGTTAAAGGGAATATATATTCAAATAATACGGAAATTAAACTTTTTTTACCAACAGATTTTACTCTTTCTGAAGAAATAAAAGAGCTTGAAGGAGAGTATGAGATTGTTTCTGTAAAAAAAGAAACACCCTTATATTCTTTGTATAAAAAAATGGGAATAAAAGAACAACACCTTTCTAATTATATTGAAAATATTGTTCTTCCTTTTCTACAAAATAGTAGTAATAATGAATTAAGAAGAAATACTTTTAAGTGGTTAGCAAATAATTGGATTACATTTGAACAAGATTTAGATAATGAAATTATTCAAAAATTAAAGTGTTCTAAAATTATTCCAAGACAAGCAGATGAGAAATTATTAACTGAGGCCAGTGAGATATATGTACCAAGTATAGAATTACCTAAAGTGTTAAATAGCAATTTTTTTAAGCCCATTTTCTTTTCTCAAAAAAATATTCAAAATGATTGGGAGAATTTCCTTATTTCAATGGGTGCTCAAAAAACAATAATTCCTAATCATGTAATTTTTACTTTGATTAAAATAGTAAAAAATGATAACAATACCTGTGCTATAGAGCTATTCAATTACATGGCAAATAATTTTGAAGTTTTTGAAAATATGAAATTCCAGGAAAAAACATTATTTGAAAATATTAAAGAGTTAGCCTGGCTTCCAGTTGAATATCCTAATGACATCATAAAACCAAAAACTGAATATAAAAAGTTGAGAAAAGCTAATGAGCTTATTTTATTTGATAATATAAAACTTTGTGGTGGATATTACTTTACTCTAGATAAATCAGTAAAAAAAAATATGACTATGTTAAAACAATTGGGACTTATATTAAATCCGCCAATTGAAGCAGTTTATGAAAGTTTTAGAGAGTTAATGAAGTTAAATCCAAGCAATGGTCAAGTTTTAAATTATGCAAAAGAATTTTATACATATATTGGAACAAATAATTCTAGTAATATTGATTTTGAATTAGAAGATAAAACTATATTAATAAATAAGCAGTGGGTCTCTCCTAAGTTTGTTTATCAACAGAAAATTAATATTACAGGTATATATTGTTGGACAGAGTTAATTGGAGATAATGATATTGAAACAAATATTGCAAAAGGATTAATATTTTTAGGTGTTAAAGAAAAACCTGAGTTTGATTTCTTAATAGAACAACTTAGATTATTGCCTCTAAATACAGATCTAACTAATCAACAACTTAGAGATGCTAAATCATTATTAACCGCCATTCAAAAAGAAACAGAAAGTATTTTTAATCAATTTAATGAATTACCATTACTCTCATCAAAAAATCAATTAATTTTATCATCTAAGCTATTTATTAATGATTTAGATGCTTATAATAATGCGGAAGATAAAAATGATGAAATAGAGTTTTGTTATGAAAAATATATAAAACTAGCTGATAAATTACATGTAAAATCTTTATTAGATGAACATAAATCTAAAATATATGATTATGAAGAAAGTTGTAATAATAATCCTATTTGTGATATATTAGAGAAGAATTCATTTAAAGAGGCAATACTTAGGCTACTTTATAATGATAATAAAAAGTTAAGAGATGAAGAGATTACTGAAAATATGTTAAAAATCGTTTTTCCTACTGAAATCATTTTTGTAAAAAAATTAGTTATTAAATATTTTATTGATTTAACATTCTTATATCGAAGTGAAGAAATTACATACAATGATGAAGGTAAATTATATGTATTAGATAAAGATGATGATGAAGACATGATAGCATTATTATCAAAGTATATTAGTGAGCCAAAATATCTAATGTCTCACCATGTAGAATTAACAAAAGACAGCTATGGTTATATTGGAAGAATATTAAGAGAAAAAATGTCTCGAGAAAAAATAAATGAGCTTCTTGATAGAAATAAAGTAATTGCATTACCTAAGAATTTTGATATTGATGAAGAATATAATCTTTATAATGAGATAGAATATAAAAATGATAACACTTTTAGTAAAGATAGTTTAAATTTAGAATCAAAAGATGATATTGTAGAAAATTTAGATAAATTTGATTTTTCTTTATCTAAAAAGACTAGTGATACAACAAAAATAGAACCTCCAATTACTCCCAATTATTCAGCTAAATCTATTAATAATGGATTAGATGTTATTGAACCTCCAACTAAACCTAATTACTCAACTGGTAGAACATCAGATTCTAGTTCATTAGATTATAAAAAGACTAGTAGTTTGATTCGAGATACCAAATATGCACATGTTTATAAGAATTTGCCTGAAGATGAACATAGCAAAATTAGTAATAGTAAGAAAGAAAATGGTGAAAAAGCTGAAAACTACGTTCTTGAAAACCAAAAGAAATATATTTCTTCATCTGATAACTATTTTGAAAAATCACCAGTTAATACTAGAGGTTATGATATTGTTGAAAAAAATTCTAAGGGAAATATTATTAAGTATATTGAGGTTAAATCAAGACAATCATTATGGGGAGAAGGTGGTGTCTCAATAACAAAAAGTCAATATGATTTTGCATTAGTAAAGAAAGATAAATGGTGGTTATACGTTGTAGAAAATTTAAATAATGAATTTATTAAAGTACATAGACTTCAAAATCCTGTACTACAAGTGAATAGGTTTACTTTCGATAATAGTTGGAAACTTTTAAGTAAAGATTTAGATGATGAACCAAAAAAAGGAGACAAATACATGGTTAATGCAAAAGGAACAGAGGAAGTAATGACAGTATTAAATGTAAAGAAAATGGGGCCTATTTTTGCAGTTGAATTACTATCTAGTTCTGATGACATAATAAAAAGAAAATTTAGTAAAAAATGGAAAAAGATCTAATGGCAAATATTATTCCCAAACTAACAGCAGATCAAATAAAAAAAATCGAACCTAGATCAGAGAGAAAAGTATATGAATCATTATTAGAAGAATTACCCAATAATTGGTTAGTTATTCATTCTTTAGAGTTTATAGTTACTACAACAAGTTCTAATAGTCATGGAGATAGGGAAGCAGATTTTGTGGTATTTGCTCCAGAGTATGGTGTTTTAGTAATAGAAGTTAAAGGTGGAGGGATAAAATATGATAGTAAAGATAATAAATGGTATTCAGAAGATAAATATAGTAATACACATGAAATTAAAGATCCTGTTAAACAAGCAAAAGATGCTAAGTATGAAATATTAAAACATTTAAAAGATAGAATGCCTAAGAAAAAAATATTATTAGGACATGGTGCTTTATTTGTTGATATTAATAATTTAAGTTCTTTAGTTTCCCCTTCATCAACAATTGAAATTTTAGGAAAGGATGAAACTCTATTAAATATTAAAAAATGGATTGTTAACTTATTTAAATATTGGGCAGGTGATAATTCTACTTTTGATCCATTAGGACTTGATGGTGTTAATATAGCAAATGAAATTTATGGAAGAGATATTAATATTCAACAAACATTAGCGTCTAAGATTGAAGAGGAAATTGAAAAACAAATTGAATTAACAAACCAACAAAAAAATATTTTAAGACAACTAAAAAAAAGACCTGAAGCAATAATCGAAGGGGGAGCGGGAACAGGAAAAACTGTTTTAGCTTTAGATCATGCAATTACTCTCGCTAAGCAAGGTTTAAAGGTATTATTACTTTGTTATAATGAAAAACTTGGAGATGTGTTAAAAGAAAAATCTATTGAACATCAAAAGAATTTGCATTCTATGAATTTTCATCAATTATGTTCTTGGAGAATAAGACAAGTAGAAAATGATAAAAATAGAAATTTATTACAAGAATCCGAATTGGAATACCCAGGTGAAGATAAATATAAGGTATTAATGCCTAATGCTTTAATAGAAAGTTATGATATTTCCCCAATAGAATATGATGTTATTATTGTAGATGAAGGTCAAGACTTTGAAGATTTATATTGGTATGCAATTGAAGATTTAAGAGATAGAGGTAGTGATATATCGTTATATATTTTTAAAGATAGCAACCAAGCAATATATACTTCAGTTGATGAATTACCTATAGTGGTAGAACCTTTATATCTATTTGATAATTGTAGAAACACTGCACCTATTCATAATTTGGCATATCAGTATTATGAAGGAGAAGAAATGAAAGCTCCAAATCTAGCTGGTGAACCAATAAATTTTTTATATAATGAAAATAAAGAAATACAGGCAAAACTTATTGATAAAGAAGTTTCAATGCTTATTACTGAACAGTCTATTAAACCTAAAGATATCGCAGTTATTGTATTAGATAATTATAAAGAAGCTGAAGAATTATTGAAGAAGTCACATAATAATAAATTATGGGCATTTCAAGTGTTTTCACCTAAATCTAATGTTTTAGTAGAAACTGCGATGAGATTTAAGGGGCTTGAAGAAAAAATAATCTTTCTTTGGATATTAGATTCAACTAATATGGATGAAAAACTTTTATATGTATCAATTTCTCGTGCTCGTTTTAGACTTTGGATTGTAGGGGATGAAGGTATTGATGTAATAAAAGAAAAGAAAGAGTTAAAATAAAAAATTTAGATATTTATATTGTAAAAACAAAATTTATTTAAAACTTACACATTTTTGTATTGCAATACTGGCAAATACTACCACTATTTTTTGTGTAGATAATGTATAAATATATTAAGTTGTTCTTTGTTTAGCTCATTAACATTCATTTCGAACCTTTAAATTATTTTTTAAAATACATCTGTTGTTTGTTTTAATCTATCAATATCAAAATGTGTGTAAATTCGTGAAGTGTTTATATCCGCATGACCAAGTGATTCTTGAACCAAAATCAAATCTTTACTTTTTTGATAAAGTAGGGTAGCAAAAGTATGTCTTAGCATATGAGCACCATTTTTTTCTTTTCTTATTCCAACACTTAAAAGTATTTTCTCAACTATACTACTTATGTATGCTTGGCTTAACGGTTTACCTTTATTATTGCAAAATAACAAATTATTTTCACAACATTTTATACTAAACCACTCCGATAAATTATGTTTAATAATTGATTCTTTAATCATAACAACTCTAGGTTTATTTCCTTTTCCTCTAACTTGAATAATATAAAGTTCACCATCTTTATTGAAATCTTTTAAATCTATATTTATTGCTTCGCCAACCCTTATTCCTGTATAAAGTATTACTTTTATTATAAGCTTATTTCTTGCAGAAATTTTAGAACTAAAAGGATATGTTTCAATAGCATCAATAAATCTTTGTACTTCTTCTTTTTGCATAAAAGAGGGGAGTTTGGTACCACTTTTCCCACCTAATCCTCCCCAATTCTTTAATTCTATTCCAAATCTATGTGTAAATCCATTTGATTCTTCATTTTGCTTATCCATATATTCAAAAAAAGAGATTAGGGCGATTCTATAATTCTTTTTTGTAGCATCTGATAATTTACTTGTTTCAGTGATTAAGAAATCACTTAAGAGTTCTTCATCTATTTCACTTAAAGACTTTGCACCAAAATTTTGCATAAAACCGTAAAGTTTATATAGTGGTATAAAATATACATGTATGCTATTAATTCCTATATTACGTACTTCTTTAATTATCAGACTTAATTTATCAATTGAGTCAAATCCACGATTAAGTTCTTGTAGTATTTGTACAAATCTATTTTTATCTATAACTTGTCTATTAGATAAACTTGTAATCTTATTTCTTATAAACCTTGATAACCAGAACAAATAAGTTTTATTAAATGTTTCTTCACAATCTAATGGGTATTTCAATGTATATCCTATAATATTTATATTTTACTTTTGGAAACTATAATTTCCAAATTATATTATATACTAACTTAAAACACTTCTTAAGTTAGTATTATTTTCTTTAATCCATCAAAAAAACCTGGATTTGCGATTAAAATATCATTTTCATCTTTTAAAGAACCTATATCAGTTAATTTAATGGAGATACCATTTGTTTCAATATCTTTTATAAATTTAGTTATTGATTCTATTTCTGAACTAAGTAATGTATTATTACTATTATTGTTAATATTGTTCTCTACATGGTAATTTAGTTCATAATTTTTATTCATATTATTTTTTAAAATATTTAATTGATTTTTTAATGATTTATTTTCTGAAATAATTATATTAATATGAGCTTTTAATGCAGGATCATCAATATAATCAGACAGTTCATAATCACTATTTTCTTTATAATTATCTGATATAGTAATATTATTAACAAAAAATTCAATTAAATCTCTATAGTCTTTTCCTTGAGCATTTCTTATTGTTTGAGTAATAGGACCACCCTCTTTCTTTGATAGCTTTCCTATTAATGCTATTGAAAAATTACTACTCCCAGTTTCATATAAATGTAATAATACATCATAAACTATTTTTAAATTATCTTTTTTCTTTTTTGAATCTGTATTATCAAGAATATTTTGAAAAAAGTTATCTATTTTTTCTTTATCAATTTTATTTTTCATAATTAATCCTTGTAATCATTTTATTTTTATATTCATACTTATTGTTTAACAATTCATTTATTTCATTTTTAATATCTACTTTTAATCCAAAATCTAATAGTTTCTTTTTATCATTGAAAACATCTATAGCATTTGGTTTTCCTAACTTCATCATCAATAATTTGATAAATTCATTTCCTACATGAAGTGATTCATCTTCATTTAAAAATAAGAAATAAGGCTCTATATCATTATTTAGAAGCATTTTATTTATTATTTGATTTCTTTTCATATTTGCGATATTTGGTTGAATACCTTCATAAAAAATTGAACTTTGACAAACTTCATCATATAATTCAAATTCAGAACATTCGGCAATACTATAATTAATATTCATAATATCTCCATTAGTAATTAAATTAAATTTACTAGAATTTTCTTTTATTTGATTTTCTTGAATTACTTTACACTGTTCAATTAAATTATATAAAGATTGCCAATCTAGTAATAGCTGAACTAATTCATTATTATATTTATTATAGTTACTGTCTGCTATTTCTAAATCTTTCCATTTTAAAAAAGCTTTACTTTCTTTCTCGCAATTATATTTCTCATTAAATAACTCTTCATATTTCTTTTCTAATTTTTTATAAATATTTGTTTTTTCTTTTATATTTATCGCTAATTCGTTAAATTTTGAAATTAACCCCAATAAAAAAGGTACACCAGTGATAAAAAATCTGCATCTAATACAATTCTTTGGACCATTTTCAACAGAATTATATATTAGACTAGGACCTCCTGCTGAACCTAAGAATTCTCCACCTTCTAAGCATTTATTTTCACCAACGGGGCAAATTCCTATGTCTGAAGTTAAACAGCTCTTTGTATTTAATTGAGAAATTGAATCTAAGGCATTTATATTATTATAAACAAGATTTTTCTCCAATTCTTCATATTTTGCATTAGCTATAAAATTATTAAAATTTTCTTGTTCTTTTAATGAAATTTCTTTTGTTGCTTTATTTAAAGTTTCTGATATATGTGTTTGATTATATTTTGTATAATACATAGTCATTAATATTGTGCTATGTCCAGCAAGATATTTACTTAAAATTGTATATGGAACTCCTACTTGATGCAGTGCTGTAAGATTTGTAACTCTAAGAGAATGCAAATCATAATAACTAACCACTGGTTTTGTTCCCAGCCATTTTTCTATAAAAAAAATAGGTTTATCATTTGACAATTCTCTTTCTTTATTTGTTCTTCTTTCTAATTCAGCTAATAATACTTTCCAATAATATTGAACTCTTGAATCCATAATAGGTTCTTCAGTATTTTGATTAAATTTATCTCTAAATAAAAAGAAGTTTTCGCCCATTTCTTTTAATGTTTCTCTTGATTTCTTTGCTAATTGTATATCTTTTATATCTACCCATTTATAAGGTTTATTTACAGGATTATATTTCTTTTGCCATTTTATTAAATCCGAAATTATTTTTATAATTTCTTTATTTTCCCAAGGAATTGTATACCCTTTTAAATCACTATTTAAATCTTTTGTTTTATTTGTATTAATATATAATCCAACTAGTTCATTTTGGGTATTGTTATCTACAATTCTTTTTAAAACACCTTTATAATTTTTTTGATCTTTATAAATAGCATTAGGATTTATTTCCCAGTTCCATCTATCATAATCAAAGTAAAATTTATCCCCTTCTCCACTATCTAAATATCTTAATTGATAAGTTCTAATAGGTGTTTTTAATTTAAGTAGTATTAAATATGTTGTTACAGGACTCCAAATTCTTTCATTATCATGAATTATCCATTCATTCTTAAGTGTTTTAGGCCATTTGTAGTCATTCTCAGTAATTATTTTTTCTAGTATACGTAAATATCTACTAGGTAGAGCATTCCTATATGTTTCCGTATAATTTTTATTTTTTATTGAAATCTTTTCAATTGGATTTTTATAATTTTTATCAATAATTTGATAATTTTTATCATAAGTGCAATTAACAATTAAAAACCAATCAAAAAAATCACATAGTTTTGATAAATTGTTACTAAGTCCTGTATTGTTTTCTGGTAATTTTTTTATATTAATTGCATATTTTTTAAATTCTTCAGGTATATCGTAATTTATATTTAAATATACGAAAGGATCTCTCGTAATATCAGGATAATGAATTAAATAATCAAGAAAAGTTATAAAAGCTTGTCGATATAGATTATAAGAACTTTTTTGTAATTCTAAGTAAGTTGAGAAAAAGCTAGTCCATAAATATACGGTTATATCATAATGAAGAGCCCATTCAAAAAAAGGATCGCTTCGTTTTCCTTTTGTAAAAGATATTCCCTTTGTATTACTTATTAAATTATCAATTTGGAATTTATTAAAACTTATATTCATTTCTTTGTAAAACCATATTACAAAATTTATAACCAAACCAAATGTTTCTTTTTCAAACTTATCTATATTATTTAGTAATATTAATTGAAAGTCTTCTCTCAAAGATGTTTCTATACTATTTTTGTATAAGAAATCTAAAAATACTATTTCAAATTCCTTTAGTAAATCAAGATTAATTCTTTTTTCTGCTGCCCATTTGTTAATATATAAATCCCATTCATTCATCCAAGAAACCTCTCTTTTAAATTTTCAAAAATATCTTCATTGTTGTTTTCTATAAATATTTGTTCATTTATATTATTACTTGCTTCATTTAATACTTGATTGATTTTTTCAACTGAAGGTAATGTGTATACCATTTGGCTAAATGGTGATTTATGATGTAGTGCTTTCTGAATAATATTTTTGTTTAGTCCACTATTTTGTAAATTCTGCCCATATGCATGTCTATGGGCATGTGGTGTTGTTCCTGACTCTTTTTTATAATGTAAATTGATTTTTTTTATAGCATTTTGATGAGAATCTCTGAAAGCATTAATCGTATATGGTAATCCAAAACTTTTATGATGAGTACTAACAAATAAATAAGGATTAGATAAATTTTTAGGTCGAATTTCCATTATATATCTTTTATATAAATTCCAAAATAATTTACCTGCCCATGTTGGAAACCAATAAACTATAGCGTAATTAAATTTTCCAGTTTTATCCAGTGCTAAATCTTTCCAGCCAGCATGATTTGTTCCTGTTTGTAAATTTCTAGGTGTTAGATTATATTTCTTTTGTAAATATTCTTTTCTAGTCAATTCAACGGTTTTATTAGTATATTTATCAAAATAATTTATATAACCATCTTCTGGATGATATAATTTTACTAAAGCACATCCTGGATTATTTGGATCTTCTATTACATCATTAACAAATAAATGAAAAGGTTCAGATAATCTTGTTCCTCCAAAATGCATTAATATAGTAATCATAATATTTCTTATATCATATGAACTAGAACCTCTTTTAAATCCCGTAAATAATAAATCCATTATTTTACTATTATCAAAATATTTAATATCATATATTTCTGATCTAAAAAAATTAACTTTTTTATTAATATCATATATAGGTGAAGGATTCTTATCCAAAGTTTTTAGATGGCTTAATAATGAAGTTTGCCGTCTATTATTCCAATGTCTTAGATACAATATTCTTTCATTCATTGATAAATCGTTATAGTCTTTAACAAAAATACTATCTCTATTTTTATTCTTTTTATAGTACCAGTCTAAAAAACTATAAAGTACATTTATTAATGTACTAACTCTAGAGATCTTTTTAGGAAACCAAAATAATTCTAAAGAGTCTTCACCTTCATTATTAATACTTCCATTTTGTAATAATTTAATAAAATTTGGCATAAAATAGATTTTTCTATTTCTATCATTATTTAAATCAGAATTCTTATTCACAAAAATATAATCAATAAATAAACCAACTATATATGTTGCATTATTTTGCCAAGAAATACTTTTAAATTGATTATTAATAAAATAATCAAGTAAAGGATAGAAAACACCATCATTAGTAAATATTACTTTTAAATTTCTAGTAATAAATTCTGTTCTAACATTTATAGTAACAACGGCATGGAATTTAGGAGAATTGTTTTGTTTATTCATTATTACAATATTATACTTATTACTATAATTTTGTACTTAATTACTATTTAAAATTATGAATATGTTTAAAAATCATTACAGAACTGCTTATATATATTATGTATATTATACTATATATAACTATAATTTTCAAACTAAATTGAATATATCTTTTGATATAATCTACTTTCTAATATTTTATTAAATAGGAATAAATATGCGATATGAATTAGATTTTAAAAACAATTTTGAGACTACTTTTCTTTTTTGGATTGAAAGATTTATAAGAAATAAATTAACAACTCTTTCAAATAGACAAGTAAATGATAAACAAAAACTAGCTTTTATTATACAACAGTTAGTTAAAGGTACAAAATCTATTGATGAATTAGCAATAATCGTAAAAGAGGCTAGAAATATTGGTTTAGCTGGAGTTAATACATATTTTAATCCTCTATTTAAACTATACAATTTTATACTTAATTTAGGACTTGCATCTATGAAAGAAATTGATGAAGAGTTGTTAAGTGATTTTCTAGCAAGTGAAACAAGTGCTCTGTCGGATGCTTCAAAAAAAAATCATAGAATAGCACTACTTTCTTTATTTTCATACATTGATAAACAAAATCAGAATGATGATGGAACTTCATTTTTATATAAAATTGAATTAAAAAATTGGGGTGGATTAAGTGGTAAAAGTGGAACTAAACTCCCCTCTTACATGAATAAAAATGAAATAGATAAATTTTTAGAAGCTATTGATACATTTGAATTTACTGATAATACAGCTTATAGAAATAGGCTTATTTTAAAAATCATTATTTATACAGGTATAAGAGTTAGTGAGATATTAAATCTAAAATTAAAAGATATTTTTAAAGAAGATAATGTTTATTTATTACAAATCAAGGGTAAAGGAAATAAACCAAGAGTTGTAATGATAAAAAGTTCAATTATTGGGTACTTCTGCATAAAGGTACAAAAAGTTCCATGTCACTTTGAAATAGCTTAAAACATAATCTTTAAATAATATATCTCATTCTATGTATTGCATTATATTCTTGGATAAAATTACCCATTCGATTTAAATGTAATGGAATGCACTTGAAAAAAAATATAAATAATGAATATTTTAAGTTCAATACATCAATATATCTTGATATATTTATTTAGTTATGCTATTATTTCTCAACAAAAGAGTTAGAGGGAATAATGGATATTTTTTTAAAAACAGCTTCAGCTTTAAACGATGAAACAAGAGTTAAATTATTAAAATTCATCAACACTAATGGAAAATGTTGCGTTTGTGATTTAGAAAACTCATTTGATATGATTCAATCAAGACTTTCAAGACATCTAAAAATTCTAAAAGAAGCAGGTTTTTTAAAGCTTGATAGGCAAGGGCGATGGGCTTATTATACTATTCGAACGCCCCTTGATGAATTTAGACAATCAGCTATTAAAGAGATTATGTGTTTAGATATTGAACTTCCTATTTTAAAAAAATCGTGTGAAAGGGAAGTTTGATGATAGTTGCTAGTTTAATATTTTTAATAACTCTTATATTTGTAATATGGCAACCAAAGGGTTTACAAATAGGAACAACGGCTGTAATTGGAGCAATTGTTGCTTTACTTGTTGGAGTTGTTAGTTTTGATGATGTTTTAGTTGTAAGTAATATAGTTTGGGATGCAACTTTGGCATTTATTGGAATTATTATTTTATCAATGGTTTTAGATGAAATTGGATTTTTTGAGTGGTGTGCAATAAAAATGGCAAAACTTTCAAAGGGAAATGGTCATTTAATGTTTGTTTATGCTTTGTTATTAGGGGCTTTTGTATCAGCACTTTTTGCAAATGATGGAGCAGCTTTGATTTTAACTCCAATTTTACTTGCAAAAATGAGAATTTTAAAACTTAATGCTAAAACAATTTTGGCTTTTTTACTTGCAGGTGGATTTATAAGTGATTCAGCATCACTTCCTTTTGTATTTTCAAATCTAACAAATATCGTAACAGCAAACTATTTTAATATTGGATTTGTTGAATATTTATCAAATATGATTATTCCATTTGTTGTAAGTACAATTGCTTCAATAGTTATTTTATGGTTAATTCTAAGAAATGATATTCCAAAATTTGTAGATATAACTTTGTTAAAAGAGCCAAAAAGTGTTATTAAAAATATGAAACTCTTTTATTTCTCTTGGTTCTTTTTAGGTTTTTTATTGAGCGTATATTTTTTAGGTGATGCCTATGATTTACCCATTTCAATTTTTGCTTTAGGTGGAGCTATAATTTTTTTAATAATTGCCACAATTTCAAAAGCTGTAAAACCAATTCATATAATAAAAGAAGCTCCTTGGCAAGTTGTATGGTTTAGTATTGGACTTTATATTGTTGTTTATGGTTTAAAAAATGCTGGATTAACTGATTATTTAGCACTTGTTTTAAAAGATTTATCTTTAAGAGGTGACACAATTGCAATTCTTGGAACAGGATTTATAGCAGCATTTTTAAGTGCAATTATGAACAATATGCCAACGGTTATGATTATGGATATTGCACTTCAGGATATACCAAATCAAGCTTTATCTTATGCAAATATTATTGGATGTAATTTAGGTCCTAAAATGACACCATTTGGTAGTCTTGCAACACTTCTTTGGCTTCATGTATTAGCAAAAAAAGGTGTAAAAATAGGATTTTGGGAATATAGTAAATTTGGGCTTATTGTTACGCCACCTGTTTTACTATTGGTGCTTTTAGCGGTTTAGAATAAAAAATTTAATTTAATAAAAAAGGATAAAAAAAAGATGAAAAAAGTTTTAATTTTATGTACAGGGAATTCTTGTAGAAGTATTATTGCAGAAGCATTAATAAACGCTAAATTAGAGGGAATTAGTGCAGATTCTAGTGGTGTAAAAGCGAGTGGACGAGTAAATCCAAATGCAAAAAAACTTCTTGAAGACAAAGGGATTTGGAGAGATGAATATCACTCAAAAACACTCGATACTGTTATAGAAAATGATTATGATTTAATAGTAACTGTTTGTGACCATGCAAATGAAACTTGTCCAATGTTTCCAAAGGCTGTAAAAGTTATTCATGTTGGATTTGAAGATCCAGATGGAAAAGGTTTTGAAGCATTTGAAGATACATACAAAGAAATAGAAGAAATTTTACTTCCAAAAGTTGTTGAGGCTTTAAAATAATAATGATAAATATATCTATTTTTTGGCATTTTTTTATCTTAGGTCTTTTTAGTTTTGGAGGACCAATAGCTCATATAGGCTATTTTAGAAAAAAATTTGTCGAAGAATTAAAGTGGCTAAGTGATGAAGAGTTTTCTAAAATTGTAGCACTTAGCCAGTTTTTACCTGGACCTAGCTCATCACAAGTTGGTTTTACAATAGGATTAAAAAAAGGTGGAATTATTGGTGCAATATTGGCTTTTATTGCATTTACCTTTCCTTCTTTTTTACTTTTATATTTAGCTGCAACTTTTCAAAATATTTATGAAAACAATAGTGTTATTTATGCTTTGATGAGTGGATTAAAACTATTTGCTGTGGTAATAGTGGCAGATGCTACTTTTAGCATGTTTAAGTCACTTTGTAAAACTACCTTAAGTAAAATAATTTTTGCTTTTGCAACTGCATTTTTGATTTTTTATCAAAGTTTTTTTGCTCAAATTATAGTTTTACTTGTTTCAGGTTTGGTTGCTTTATTTTTTATAAAAGAGAAAAATACCAATAAAATAAAATATGAAAAACCTTATATTTTGCCTTTGCTAATCTTTTTTATTTTATTGATATTTTTGCCATTTTTTGCAAATCAAGATAAATTATTAAGTTTATTTAACTCTTTTTATCAAGTTGGAAGTTTAGTTTTTGGAGGAGGGCATGTTGTTCTTCCTTTGATTAAAAGTAATATTAATATTGATGAAAATAGTTTTTTAGTGGCTTACTCTTTAGCTCAAGCAGTTCCAGGACCTATGTTTACTATTGCTTCATATATTGGAGTTGTTGCTTTTGAAGAATCACCATTTTTAGGTGCAGTTGTTGCTACAATTGCTATTTTTTTACCAGGATTTCTTTTGATTTTAGCTTTTTACAAAAGTTTTGAAAGTTATTCAAAAAATCCTGTCATTTCAAAAATAGTTATGGGAATTAATGCAAGTGTTGTTGCAATACTATTTAGTGTTTTAATCACTATTGTTGTTCCAAGTGGAGTTTTAAATATTTATGATTTGATTTTTGCAATACTTGGATTTTTTGTGATTAGAAGATTTAAAATATCTATATTACTTTTGATTTTATTTTATTGTGGATATGGAGTTATCAATTTTTATTTTTAATATTTTTAATATGAAATATTTAAAATGAAAATTAAAAGGAAAAAGTATGAAAACTTTAAAAATATATGATCCAGCTATGTGTTGTCCAACAGGAGTTTGTGGAACAAGTGTTGATACAAAATTAGTTCAATTATCAAACTTTTTAAACTCATTGGATAAAAATATGTTTGAAGTAAAAAGATTTGGTTTAAGTACAAATCCACAAGAGTATGTGCTAAATAGTGAAGTTTCAAGACTTTTAAATGAAGAGGGAGTGGAGTCTTTACCTTTGATTTTTTTAGATGAAGAGTTACTGTTTAAAGGCGATTATCCAAGTGTTCCTGAGCTTAGTAAAAAAATGGGTTTAGGCTCTTTTGTAGCAAAGTTTTAATATGAAAGATTTAATCAAAAAAATACCACAATTTCTTTTTTTCACAGGAAAAGGAGGAGTTGGTAAAACTTCAATGTCTTGTGCAATTAGTGTAGCACTAGCAAAAAGTGGTAAAAAAGTACTTCTTATTTCAACAGACCCTGCTTCAAATTTAGATGAAGTATTAGATACCAAACTAAATTCAACTCCAACTAAAGTAAATGGTTTAGAAAATCTTGAAGCGATGAATATAAATCCCGTAGTTGCTGCTTATGAATATAAAGAAAAGATGGTTGCTCCTTTTAGGGGAGTTTTACCACAAACTGCAATTGAGCAAATGGAAGAGCAGTTAAGTGGAGCTTGTACAGTTGAAATTGCAGGATTTAATGAGTTTTCAAAATATGTGGGAGATATTGATATTTCAAAAAATTATGACCATATTGTTTTAGATACGGCTCCAACTGGACATACTTTAAGACTTCTAAAACTTCCAAGTGCTTGGAATAGTTTTATAGAAGATAATAGTACTGGAAGTTCATGTTTGGGAGCTGTTTCAGGGCTGAGTGAAAATAAAAAGCTTTATGAAAATGTAGTTGAAAATCTAAAAAATAAAAATAAAACCCTTTTGATTTTAGTTTCAAGGGCTGAAGAGTTGTCTTTGATTGAAGCCTCAAAAGCTTCAATTGAGTTAGCAAATCAAGGAATAAAAAATCAACACTTAATCATAAATGGAGTTTTTAAAGCAAATGATGAAGATGAAATTGCCAAAAGTTTTGAAGAGAAATCAAACAAAGCTTTAGCAAATATTGATGAAACTATAAAAACTTTAGATAAAACAATTATTGGATTTTATCCAAATGGGGCGGTGGGGCTTGAATCTTTAGAAAATATCATCAATAACACCACTCCAAAAGAGTATGAAAATGCAAAAGAAAAATTGCAAAACTCTTTAAAAGATATTTTAGAAGATACTTATTCTTGGGATAAATTAATAGAAGATTTTGAAAAAGATAAAAATGGTTTGATTATGACTATGGGAAAAGGTGGAGTTGGAAAAACTACAATTGCTTCAAATATTGCTTTGGCTTTAGCTTTAAAAGGTCATAAAGTAGTACTTTCTACAACAGACCCAGCTTCACACTTAGAGTATGTTTCAAAAACAAATGAGAATCTAACAATCGAAAAAATTGACCCAAAAATAGAGACTCAAAAACATATCGATGAAGTAATAGAACAAAATGAAGGCAAACTATCAAATGAAGATATGGCACTTTTAAAAGAGGAGTTAAGTACACCATGTATTGAAGAGATTGCAGTATTTAAAGCTTTTGCAAAAACTGTATCAAAAGCAAAAAATAGTTTTGTCGTACTTGATACTGCTCCAACTGGACATACTTTACTTTTACTTGATGCTTCACAAGCCTATCATAAAGAGGTATTAAAAAATAAAAATGATGCCTTAGAAAAAGAGTTGCTTGAGCTTTTACCTTTAATTAAAGATGAAAAATATACAAAAATTTTATTAGTAACTCTTCCCGAAGCAACACCAACCCACGAAGCAAAAGATTTACAAGAAGATTTAAAAAGAGCAGGAATAAAACCATACGCTTGGGTAATAAACAGAAGTTTTGCTCTAACAAATAGTTCAAATAATCTTCTTTGTCAAAAAGCACTGAATGAAATAAAATATATCAAAGAGATAAAGAAAAGTTTAAGTTCTAAGACTTTGATTAAATCTTGGATTAAAGGAATTTAAACCTTTAATTATTCAATCTATCAATGGGTTCTAAAAACTTTCCAAGATGATATTAATAAAATTACACCTAATAAAATAGATATATATTCAGAATTTATAAAATTTAGTAGCATTGAACCTATAAAAGCCCCAATAAATGAACCAAAAATCATAAATATTATAAAAGTCTTTTCTTCCATTATTTGTTTAAATTGTTCACTTTTTGAATATCTAAAAAATGCCATAAGCATTGTTGGTAAACTAATACATAAAGAGATACTCCCTGCAAGTTTTGAATCTAATCCAAACAATAAAATTAAAGTAGGTATTATAAACTCTCCACCAGCAACACCAAGAATTGCAGCAATCATTCCAATTAAAATTCCAGCTATTACACCAACAAAGAATAATAAGTATTGATTGGAAAATAACGGGTCTCCTTTTACTAAATAGCTATGTCCAAACAACATAGAAAAAGCCAAAGTTATCAACATAAATAAGATAATTTTATTTAAGAGCTCTTGTTTTATTTTCATTGCATAATTAGCACCAATAAAAGCACCAAATAAACTACCAATTAAAATATTAACTATTATAAAAGAATGAGGTAGTATCTCTTCAAATCCAATAATATTACTTCTAAAAAAAATTGAAAAAATTACAACCATTAAAGAAACAATTTTGTTTATAATAATTGCACTTAATGTTGTAAAACTAAAAAAACCAACTAAAATTGGGAGTCTAAACTCAGCACCACCCAATCCTATTAAACCACCTAGCGTTGCAACTCCTCCACCAGTTAAAAATGAATAAAAGTTTTTATTCTTCATAATTTACCTTAAATATATAGTAATTTTATATATGCAATATTTAGACCCTATTTTAATTCAAAAGTATTTACACAAATAAGAATTTTAAGGAAGGATTTTTTTATTTCACTTTATTAGAAAGTTCTTTTAAGAAGTTAATTTGAAAATCTTTTTTTATAGCATTTGGTTGATTTGCTTCGATTTTGTCCATAGCTTCTTCAAAAGTTGCACCTTTTGTTATTAAATAACTAGCTATTAAAGTTCCTGTTCTTCCTTTTCCTCCTTGGCAGTGAATTGCTACTGGATTGTTGTTTTTATTTTGTTCATCTATAAACTCTACTAATTTTATAACTTGCTCAAATGTAGGTGCTTCATTATCAGCAACGGGAAGCCATAAATTTTTAAAACCATTTATATTATAAGTTTCTATATTACTATTATCTTCAAGTAAACAAACAATTGATTTTATACCTGATTTAGCTAAATCTTGTAAATCTTTTTCTTCTGGAGCTGGCATACCGTATAATTTATTAGGTAAAACATTCCAAAGTTTTGAGATATGAGAATTGTTATCCATATTTTTTCCTTTATTATTATTTATTAAATAATATCAAAAATATATAAATATATCTTAAATTGCACTTTATAATATTGATAATAGTTATTAGTTTTATTAAGTATTAAGTATTATTATGAAAATATACAACTAACAGAAAAATAATTAATCTGAAAAACTAAATAGCCAGCAAAAGAAATTCTCCATGTAGCCAGCAAAAAGTTTTAATTTATTTAAAATATAAAACTTTCAAGGAAATTTAAATGAAATTAAGAATTGCTAAAGTTGCTGCTACTTTACTATTAACACCTGCGTTCATAATGGCTGAAGAAACACCAACAATATTAGAAGATGTAACAATTAGTGAAGCTTATTTAAAAGCTGAACATCCTTTAGTTGAAAGACAAAATAGTAGTTCAACTAAAATTATTGTAACTAAAGAAGAGATTGTAAGATATGGTGATCAAACAATGGGAGATATTCTAAAAAGATTACCGGGACTTACTTTTACAGGACCTGCTGGTTATGTTGAAGATATTAGATTTAGAGGTGCTGACAAAGGTTATACTCAAATATTAATTGATGGAGAACCTATTGCTGATGGAAAAGCAGATAGACAAATGCAAGTTAGTCGTCTTAGTTCTGATATGATTGAAAGAATAGAAATTATTAAACAAACAACGGCTGAATTTAATAGCGATGGAGTTGCTGGAACAATTAATATCATTTTGAAAAGTCCTCCTAAAAAAGCTAAAGGTTCTTATTCTGTGAGTTATGGAGCAAGTGATGGGGAACCAATAAAAGAAGGATATATAAGTTATGGTGATACAGTTGATAAATTGGGATACACATTGGCTTTAAATAAACTTGAAAGACCTCATACAAAACCAAAAACAAAAGAAGAAACTACATATAAAGATGATGCAACAAAATCAAAATCAAAAATTGTAAATGAGACAGAAGTTGAAAAAAGAAAAAATACTGAACAATCAATAAATCCTAAAGTTACATATAAAATTGATGATGAGAAAAAAGTTATAGTAAGTGGATATTATATCGATGGAACAGAAGAAAAAAATGTAAATAAAACTGCTTACGAAGATGGAAAAGGAACTATTGGTATTTTTGGAGATCATAACGATGACAAAAAAACTGATAGTGATAAAACAGAAACAAAAGATAGAGTAAACGGGAGAGTGCTAACTCAATATGAATATACTCCAACAATAGATCAAAAATATACATTTACTGCTATGTCAAATAAAGGTGGAGAAGAAAAAGAAGTTAGTGAAACGAAAACTGTTACTAATAAACTTAATACAGTTGCTCCTACCTCAATTACAACTATTGCAACAGAAAATTCAAAAATTACTGAAACAGAAAATAAAGTAAAAGCAGATGCATCTTTTGTAATATTAAATGCAAATTATTTAAAAGTTGGAACAGAATATGCTGAAAAAACTTATGAAGCTGATAAAAGTAAAAATAATGTACAAACTACTTCTCCTAAAGAAAACATTGATACAACTGAAAAGAGTTTAAATGCTTATGTTTTAGATGAGATAAATATAGGACATCATGTTTTAACTCCTGGAGTTAGATTTGAAAGTTTTAATCAAGAATCAGCTTATAATTTAAATGGACAAGATGAAACTAAAGAAGGAGATTATAACTTTACAAACCCATCTTTACACTATTTATGGCAAATTACAGATAATATAAATATTAGATCAAGTGTTGCTAAAAAAATAAAGAAACCTAAATTTGATGAAATTTATGCAGGTACCGTTGATACAACAGTTGCAGGAACAGAATCAGCTCCATATGAAACTGGAAATCTAAATCTAAAACCTGAAAGGTCTTTAGGATATGAATTAGGTGCTGAATATTTCTTTCCTGATAAAGGAGGAGTATTATCTGTAAATACTTATCTTAGAAAAATAGAAGATAAGATTGAAAAGAAAATTAAATTAGGAACAGATGGTTTTTATTATAAAGCACCTGAAAATGTTGGAGAGGCTACATTAAAAGGAATAGAATTTGATGGAAGTAAAACTATTGAGTATATTAATGGTTTAAGTGTCCATGGAAATCTAACTTTTATGGATGCAACTGTTGTTGAAAGTGGTGTAGAGAGAGATTTAAAAGATGTTCCTGAATATGCATTTAATTTAGGTTTTGATCAAAAATTCTCTCCAGTAGGATTAACTGTTGGGGCAGGATATAATAAGCTTGGTAAAATTACTGGAACAGGTGGTGAAGAAACAGTTGTTGGTAAAAATATAGAAGCATCAAGAACAATAATTGATATTTATGCTTTAAAAGAAATAACTAAATTATTAGATGTTAGATTATCTGCTAAAAATATTACAGATGTTGAAAAACTTAAATATGAAGAAAAATATTATGATAGTGGTAATTTAAAAACAACTAAAACAGAAACTGAAGAATCACAACATGTTGTAATGCTTTCACTTGAGGGAAGATTTTAGTTATGATAAATACTAATGAATTAAAAAAGAAATTAAGAGATTGGCATATTTGGTTGGGAGTGGTTTTATCACTCCCTTTAGTAATAGTGGGTATCACGACCATATTTTTAGCATTTGAACACCAATTAAATTTGGATAAATATTATATTCCATCAAAAATATTCCCAGGCTATTGGGGTGAAAAAACTGAACAAAAAAATGAAGTTCGAGCATTTTTTAAAGATAAAAATGAAATAGAATATTATGGACATAAATATGGTGTACTTGTTAAGAATTCACAAGAAACAAAAGAAATAGAGTTTTTTAACAAATATGATATTAGAGAAATAAATTTTTATAAAGATAATTTACTTGTTGGTGCAAAAGAAGGATTATATTTAGGAGATAAAGGCACTTTTAAGAAAGTATTAGAACAAGATATTTGGAATTTTCACTTAGAAAATGAAATAGCTTACATTACAACTAAAAATGGTATTTTTGCCTGTACAAATGATTTCATAAAATGTGATAAGTTTGAATTAAAGAATAGTGTTAAACCAATGACAGAAATATCATTAAAAAAACTAAATCTTGATCTACATACAGGAAAAGCACTTTTAGGTAAATATGATTGGATTTGGCAAAGTTTATTAGGAATTGCAATTTTATTTTTTGTATATAGTGGTTTTTATTTATGGTATAAAAAGAAGTTTAGAAAGAGAAATAGTGTAGATTCTAATTAAGTAATTAGTTAGTTCATTTGTATTATATTCCCCTATATAATAATTGTATTACTTTATTTATTGATTAAAATCTTAGAAATATTATTATCTAATTGTTAATAAGCAATGTAAATAAAAATTATAAATGTTCAATTTGATTGTAAACTGAAATGCTTATTTTCATTTCACTTTACAATTTAGTATCAAAATTGTAAACTAGAATGTAAAATTTACAAATTAGTTTACATAAATGATGATATAAAATATTCAAAATGAATATTTATATGCATATTTTAAATAGATATAAATTATTTATAATTTTTACAAAATTTGAAACAACTATAAATCAAAGAAATAATTTATTCAATTAATATTTCCACAATACTAGTACTTCTGCATAAAGGTACCAAAACGGCAACCCTATTTAGAAAATGCTTAAAACTTTAATTGTGTATAATCTATATCTTTAATATATTTAGTATCTTTTCTATCTAATTTAGTAAAATCATATTCACCATAAAAATTAATGTGGCTCCAATGAATAATAGAACTTTGCTGAATAGTTTTAATAATTTCATCTTTCTCTTCTTGATTTTTTGTTTCATCAATTTTTTGAGTTAAATAAAGATAATTCCATAAAATAATAGAGTTTTGGATTAGTCTTTTACAATTATTAGCAATATTTTGCTCTTCAATAGTTGCGACTGTAAATTCTGCATTTCTACCAAAAAAAACAGCTTTAGAAAATTTATTTGAACTTTCTACTTTATTTAACTGTTTTTCAATTCTTTGTCTTAATTCGACATCATCAATATAATTTAGTAAAAAATCTGTTTTGATTATTTTTCCAAACTCTTTTATTGCAGTATATAACTGATGTTCTTTTGAATAAGATGTTAACCTTTTTAAAAGTTGAGATGTAGAAGTTTTTTTCGATTTTATAGTAACTAAAAACCTTAAAATTGAGTCCCAATTATTTTCTATATTTTCAATATTTATTTTTTGTCGTGGAACTAAAAAATATTTCTTCTCGATATATTCTTTTCTAGGTTTAATACTATACAAGTATTGATCTTTAAAATTTTTAATTCTAGGAGCAAAAGAGAATCCTAATAAATGCGTTAATCCAAATATTACTTCTGAAAAGCCATGAGTATCAGTAGAGTGTATATCACTTTGTAGTTCATCATTATGTAATAGTCCATCAATAACATATCCGCTTTCTCTTTCATTAACATGAATAACTGTAGAATAGAATAATCTATGAGATTCATCAATAAAAGTGTAAACACTTACACCTTTTTGTGTTCCGAAATATTTAAAAGAATATCCAGCATTTGTTGATTCAACAGATGGCTTCATATTATATTTTTGTCCATCACTAGAAGTATGATTTAAATCTTTATTTGCTCTTAATAATTTTACAATTTCAAGATTATTCATAAAATTGACAATTTTATCATTTGCTTCTAAAGTATTATCTTCTGTAAAGTACCAAGTTTTTACAGTATCAAGATGATTTGCTTGAATACCTTTAGAAATTTTTCCCATCTGTAAAAGACTAATATTACAACCATATCCTAAAATTGATGCTAAAAGTGAATGTTCAGATGCTTTTGTAGTACTTTTAATATTGTAGTGAGAAAATGCATTTAAAAAGTTTATATGCTTATTAATAGTATTTAATATTTCAATAACTGATATAAAATTATTTATAGGCAAATATTTATTAATACTATCATCTTCTTCAAATTTCTCTAAACTTGGTGTTTTTAAAGTAAAAGCACTACTAGTTTTTTTAAAATTTGTATTAATATCTTTGATTATATTCATATTAGTCTGATAATAACTATTATCTAATTTTTTAGAAATAGGGGTGATAAAATTATCAAAACTTATTAAATCTAATAAGTTATGCTCTTTTAATAATTCATTCTTATCGGTGTCCCAAGTTTCTTTATCAATCAAATATTTCTCAAAACTTTTATATCTATATGAATACTTTAAATTTAAGGTACCATTTTTAATATGATTTGAAATATGATAGAAAAGTAAAGCTTTATACAAAGATGTTCTAAATTCATCTTCATTTATTAAAATGATTTTCTCCTCATCTTCTAAAAAATCTTGGGGTGCATTTTGAAAATTGTTTGATTGTTTAAAATAATTAATGGCTTTTATTATAGATTTATCAGATGTTTTTTCATCAAATTCTATAGCTTTTACAATACCAGATAATTGTCCTTGAAGTGAGCGGGATTTTAATTCGATTAAATCGAATTTACTCTTATTTTCATTAACTATAGATGATTCATTAGCTTTTTGATTTAATAATTCTCTTTGTTCATAAATATATTGTTTTATCTGATGAATTCGATTTATTGCATCTAGAGTAGAATTATCTGCACAATTATCTATATCATCTAAAATTTGTAAAATTAAATCTTTATATGACTGAATAGTTTTATTTTTTTCTTCTACATTTTCATATACAAATTCTTTATGTTCACGAAGGAGGGAAGTCTTAGAACTTTGAATTACACTAATAAATCTGTCTATTAAATTATCATTTCTAATTAAATATTGGTAATACACAAAACACAATAAATAAAATTTATTATCAAGCTCTTCTTGTTGTAGTAATTGAGATGAACGACTTTTATTTATCCATATAGCATAGTATTGAGCTATTTTAGAAGTTATTCCAACAGAGTCTATTATATTCTTGTTTAATACAAATATTGTCTTTATAGTTTGAAAATGAGATAAACTTTTTCTAATTTTTTTTTGAGCTGTACCATGTTCTAATCGTCTAAAGCTTCCTATTTGATATTTATTTTTAAATTTATCATCTTTATCTAAGAATATGTCTAATTTTTTTAGGCTTTCATTACTTCCAAAATTTGACAGTTTTTCTAAGATAGATGACTTTTGTATGTTAATAGCTTCAGATATAATTTCAATAAGCATTGTATAGCTTGGAACTTCAATTTTAAGGTTTCTAGATTCATTAACAAGCTCCCAAAATATTTTTCTTCTATCTTGAAATGTATTTGCCATTTGGATGGCTTTTTGCTTTAAAAGAGATATTTCAATTTGAGTTGTTTCTTTAATTCCACAATAATCTCGTAATAAAAGATGATAACGCATTTTCGTAGTTTTAGGGATATCTTGATTAAACTCTTCTAACAAGAACTCACTTTTTACATATTCAATATCTTCCTCATAAAAGTTTGTGAAAAAACTGTTTCTAGCTCTTAGATACCCATATTGAAGTATCATATAACAAAGATTTTTTATTTGTACTTTTTCATACAATTTATTTAATAAACTTTCATTAATATGAAAATAGTATTTTCTATCTTGTAATAAAAAAAGTGGAGGCTCATTAAATTTTTTTTCTTCTTGTTCAGTTAATACTTGTATTCTTGCCATAATATAAGTTCTTTCTAATAAGATAGTTCTTATTTTATTCTTTTAAAACTTATAATTATAGAAGAAAGAATGTATTTAAATAATAATTTGGAAATTTGGATTTCCAATACAAATATTATATTTATTTTGATATACTACAAATTATATAAAATTTATATAGGAAACTTATATGAGATACCCAATTGACTGTGAAAACACTTTTAGTAAAACTTATCTATTTTGGCTTAGTCGATTTATTCGAAGTAAAATTACATCTTTATCAAATAGACAAGTTACAGACAAAGATAGACTTGCCCAGATTATTCAGCAGCTTATAAAAGGTTTTAACAATATTGAAGATTTAAAAATTCTTATTAAAGAAGTAAGAAATATTGGTTTAAATGGTGCTCATGTATATTATCTTCCATTAGAAAAGCTTTATGGTTTTTTAATGAGATTTGGAGCATCTTCTTTGAAAGAAATTGATGAAGAGCTACTTAGTGACTTTTTAGCTAGTGAAACTGCAAACTTATCAGATGCCACAAAAAAGAACTATCGAATTGCACTACTTGGTTTTTTTGGCTATTTAGATAAACAAAATGAAGAAAATAATGGGACTGCATATAGATTTAATATTGAACTTAAAAACTGGGGAGGGTTAGGTGGAAAAAGTGGAACTAAACTGCCCTCTTTCATGAATAAAGACGAAGTACAAAGGTTTATTCAAGCGATTGATGAATATCCTTTTAAAAAAGCTACTTTAGCAGTAAGAAATAGACTTATTATTAAAATAATACTTTATACTGGAATTAGAGTTAGTGAAGCTATAAATATTAAAATAAAAGATTTTACAAAAGATGGTGATGCTTATATTATTCAAGTAAGAGGAAAAGGAAATAAGCCTAGAGTTGTAATGGTTAAAGAAAAAATCATAAAAAAGGATTTGGATGATTGGTCTGAAAATAGATGTTGTGATGAGAATTTATTATTTTGCAATCAAAAAGGGTCTAGACTAACTCAAGCATATATTGGTAGATTAGTTGAACTAATCCTTTTAAGTGTAGGGCTAAGAAAAGAGAAAAACGGTGCACATATGTTAAGGCATACTTTTGCAACTCTTTTGTATCAAAAAAATAGAGATTTAATACTTGTACAAGAATCTTTAGGACATGCAGATATAAATACATCTAGGATTTATACACACTTCGATAAACAAAGGCTTGATAAGACTATGGATATTTTTTAAAGATTATGTTTTAAGCTATTTCTAAGTGATATGGAACTTTTCGTACCTTTATGTAGAAGTACCCATTATTGAAAATGATTTAAAACATTGGTTAGATATGAGAATTTGTAATAGTGATTTATTAGTTTGTAATCAAAAAGCTGATAGATTAACACAGGCTTATGTTAGTAGAATAGTAGAAAATATCTTAATAAGTGCAGGTATTAGAAAAGAAAAAAATGGAGCTCATATGTTAAGGCACAGTTTTGCAACATTACTTTATGCAAAACATCATGATTTAATACTTGTTCAAGAAGCACTAGGTCATGCAGATATTAATACTTCTAGGATTTACACACATTTTGATAAAGATAGATTATATAAAACTACTGATATTTTTTAGAATTTAAAATTTAGTATTACAAAGGATTTAAAAATGGAAGCTTTAATTATTGTTGCCCATGGAAGTAAAGTTAAAAGTTCAAATGATGAAATAGTTGATATTATGTTAAGAATAAGAAATAATATAAAAGATGAAAAATTGTTAGTTTTTCATGCTTTTTTAGAACTTTCAGATCCATCTATTTTTATGGCTTTAAACAAAGCCATTGCAGAAAATTGTAAAAAGATAAAAATATTTCCTTATTTTTTAGCTGCAGGGAAACATGTACAAGAAGATATTCCTTGTGAAATCAAAAAATTTAAAAAGTTATATCCTGAAATTGAGTTTACACTTTTACCGCATATAGGGAAATGTAGGGGTATAGAAGATATGATAACATCTAATTTATAGAACTATCTATATTTACCAAAATGATTGAGTAGAGTCTTCATTTATTGAAGTAGTCTGCTCCAGGTAAATATTTTTACCATAGTCTATATATAAGTTATAATCCCCTATCGATATAGTTTCTTCAATATCTCTTTTATTAAAATAGGTATCATCTTCACAAGTAAGACTAGATAAATAGTATTCAACTAAAGAAGGTGCCATATTTTCTATGACACTTTCTAATAAGTCAAAATTACCTACTCCAAACATATTAAATAATGAATCTTTATTTATTTGAGTGATCATTGTTAATTACTATTTTTAGTGATTAAATCCATTTAATAAAGAAGCCATTCTATTTAAATCGATTTTATTACTATTACTTTCTTCTTTTGGTTCTTCTTTTTTAGTGTTATCATATAGACTATTTGCAGTCGTTGGGTTTACACTTGCACTAAAAATATCATCTTTTTTTTCTTCAGCTTTTTCTTTTAAAACTTCAGGTGTTGCCGTTGTATTTGGTGTAGATACAGGAGTTGCACTTGGAGTAGTTGATGAAGATTTTTTATTTAGAATACTTTCTATTTTACCTAACATTGTACTAATATTTGATTTGTCTTTTTGAGTATGATCTTTAAACTCATCAACATTTTTCTCTAAATCTTCTTTTGCTGATTCTAAATCAAGTACTTCATCTTCTAATTCATTGATTCTAGCTTTTAAACCAGTATTTTCTTCTTGAAGTTCTTCATACGCTTTAATTAGAGTGCTTAAAGCTTCGTTTAGTTTTAAAATTGTTTCTGCATTAGTCATGGTTATTAAATCCTTGTTGGTATAGTTATTAAGTTTGTTATTATTGCAAAATTTAGCTAATAATTCCATCAATTCTTAGTAAAGAATCAACACTTGGTTCTCTTTGTGCAAAATTGAAAAACAATTTATCCATATCATAAGAACCACCTTGGCTTAGAATCGTATCTCTATACTTAATTCCTAGCTCTTTATTAAAAATATTTCCAGAATCTATAAACATATAAAAAGCATCTGCACTTAAAACTTCAGCCCATTTATATGAATAATATCCAGCTGCATAACCACCACTAAATATATGAGAAAATCCATTTTGGAATTTGTTATATTTTGGTGGAATCATTACTGCAAATTCATTTCTTATTGTATCTAGTAAAACTTGTATTTCATCTTCAGTTTTGTATAACTTTTGATATAGTTTAAAATCAAACAAAGCAAATTCAACTTGTCTAAGTGTCGCCAAAGAAGATTGGAAGTTTTTCGCTTTAATGATTTTGTCAATTGCCTCATCATCTAAAACTTCTTTTGTAACATAATGTTTTGCAAATAGTTTTAAAACCTCTTTATCATAAGAAAAATACTCTAAAAATTGTGATGGGAACTCAACGGTATCCCAAGCAACTCCAGAAATCCCACTTACAAATGGTTCTTCAATTTTACTTAATAAATGATGTAATGCATGACCCATTTCATGAAATAATGTAACAACATCAGAGTGTCTTAAAAGAGATGGTGTTTCATTAGTTGATTGTGGGAAGTTTCCTACAATATAAGCTGTTGGAAGCTTTATTTCACCATCTGAAGTTCTATAGTGTGAATGCCAGTTATTCATCCATGCACCACCTCGTTTATCTTTTCTTGCTTCTAAATCTATATAAATTCTAGCAATTGTTTTACCATCTTCATTTAAATCATAAACTTTTACTTTTTCATCCCAAGCAGGAGTATTTGCTTTTGTAAATTTAACATTAAACATTTGGTGTAAAAAGTCAAAGAAACCATTTAAAACCGATTGTTGTTCAAAATATGGTCTGAAATACTCTTCATCAAAATCATATTGAGCCATTTTAAGTTTTTCAGAATAATATGACATATCAAAAGATTTAAAATCAGAAATTCCATCTTTTGCTGCTATTTCTTTTATCTCTTCTAATTCTTCTTTTGCCCTATTTTTAGCTTTACTTCCTAATTCTTCTAAAAATGAAATAACCTCTTCTTCTTTTGAAGCCATTTTTGTAGCAAGTGAATATTGTGCATAAGAGTCAAATCCTAAAATTTTTACTTTTTCATCTTTTAATGCCAATAACTCTTCAATGATTTTCCCATTCTCAGGTGCTTTTGTACAATAAGCTTTATAAATCTCTTCTCTTCTTTCCCGATTAGTTCCATAAGTAATGTATGCTAAATAAGATGGCATTTGAAGTGTAAATTTATATTTTGTAATTCCCTCTTCTTCAAATTTTGCTAATTCTAAATCTGAAGCTGGAATCTCTTTTACATCTTCAAAATTATCAATAATCATTTCAAAAGCATTTGTAGCATTTAAAAGATTTTGTGAAAACTTGTGAGATAGTTCACTAAGTCTTAAACTTATCTCTTCAAGTCTTTTCTTTTTGTTATTTTCTAAGTGACAACCTGAAAGTTTAAAGTCTCTTATTTCATTTTCTAAAACTTTATTTTGTATATTATTTAAAGTACTTTTTTCTTTAGACTGTATATCTTTTAAAGATATATAAATACTTTCATTTTGAGAAATATCAGTTTCATATTTAGAGATTACAGGGATACACTCTTCATATACTTTTGTAGTTATTTCTGAATTCTTAACAGAATCAATATGAAAGATTGGAGTTAAAAAATCATTAATACTCTCCCCTATTTCTTGAAATGGTAAAACAAAATTTTTGTA
>Ga0074195_1000428_pt1 | contig 85532 bp, 72 predicted proteins | sample EPASupsiteHSE623_FD_64525 | JGI IMG/M metagenome (GOLD analysis project Ga0074195, IMG submission 64525) | Bioremediated contaminated groundwater from EPA Superfund site, New Mexico - Sample HSE6-23 | ecosystem: Environmental > Aquatic > Deep subsurface > Groundwater > Contaminated ...
GTTCAACACGCTGGCGTATGAAGAGAACAGCGAAGAATTGCCGCCCTTCACTAACGAACCGCTGGCGCTGGAGGACACGTTGAAGGCTGCGGCCGACTGGAACTCGATGAAGCCGCCGACCACGGTCGAGGTGGCCAACCGGTTGGCGACGCCGCCGGCATACAGGTTGGTGCTGGTGGTGCTTACGGTCTCGAGGGCGCCGCTGGTCGCATTCACCTTCGTGGACTTGCCGGTGACCGTCATCGAGGCTTCTTTGCCCAAGATATCGGTGGCGCTCGCTACAATGCCTGCGCTGTGGGCGAAATTGGTGATGACGATGTTTTCACCCGTCGAACTCTCGAGATTGATGGACGAATTGTTGTCCGCCAGCGAGGCCTTGATGCCGGTGCTCACTGTTCTGGCGTTGATGGCGTTGGCCAGCGCCGTCATGTCGGCGGTCGAACCGCTGCCGGTTATGGTCGCGCTGACAGCGATGGCGGTGCTATTGCTGCCGTAGAGATTGAAGCTCACCGTGCCTGCTGCCGTGATGTTGCTAAGCTTGGCCAGGGTGCGTGCCACGGCTTTCACGCCGGTGGTGTCGTACTGGCTGTTGATAGAGGCCGCAATATCGGCTGCGGAATCGTCCTGCGCCACGGATGCCGTCGCCGTTCCGGTGCCGTTGATGGTTAGCGTCTGCGCTGCCACCTTGTCGCCGTAGTTGACCCCGCTTTCCACGGTCTTGGCAGCAGTGTTGGCATTCTGGTTGAAATAGCTGGTGGTCGCACCGACATTCGACTGTATGGTGTAACCGCTGGCCAGGGAGATATTGATGCTGCCGCCCACGGTTGCCGTCTTATCAACGCTGTTATTCACGGTGACGGCAGTGGCCGCCGCATCGTGGCCGATAACCTGCATGGTCCAAGTCGTGGCGGCGCCTGCGCCTCCACTATTTGCGGTAATGTTCAGGTCTGCGCCGGTGTTGTTTACGATTTTTAGGGTACCGGAAGCATCGACGGAGGCTGTGACCCCGGCCGATTGCATGGTGGTATTGGCATTGATGGCGTCCTTCATCGCGGACATTATCTCGGTCTGGGTGCTGGTGGAGGTTATGCTGGATAGCGTAATCGAGCCAGAGTCGGAAGATCCGGACAGGATCTGGATCGCAATGAGTTCAGTCGCTGTGCCCGCAAAGACGACGTTGCTTACCGACAGCTTGTTAGAACCGGTCGCGATAATGCCATTAATGGCGTTCAGGCTGGTCACGACCGTGTCGGCCTGTGCGGCTGCGGCGACAGAGACCGTCCCGTTGGCCACGGTGGTGCCGCTGGCATCCTTGATGGTCAGGGTTTGCGCAGCATAGCCGTTGGTCATCGAAGCGGCGGTTGTAATCGCGGCTTTCCCCAAATTGGTGGTGCCGTCGCTGATGACATAATTGGCCGGAATGGCGTTGGTGATGACATTGTTGATGCCCACCCCGGTTGCGCCCGGCGTGACCGCCGTGCTGGCAGTGGTGTTGAACAGGCTCTTATTGGTCGCGGAAACGTCAGATTGGATGGTGTAGCCGGAAGCCAGGAATAAGTTCATGTTGCCGCCGACGCGGGACGTATCGGCCGCAGTGCCGGCGGTGAGGAGTATCGAGGTGGAAGCGGAATCGGTGCCGGACACGACTGCCGAAACTGACACATTGGCGCCCGTATTGAGTTCAATGCCTAAATCTGCGCCGGTGTTGTTGCGGAGCACCAACTGGTTGCTGACATTGATGCCTGCTGCGACGCCGGCATTGGACAGGGCTGTGTCATTATTAATGGCCGTGCTCAGGGCCGTCAATACGTCCTTCTGAGTGCTGCCGGAAGTGACGCCGCTCAGATTTATGGTCGAGGTCGTACCCCCGGAACTGATAACAAACGAAATCGAATCGGTGGTTCCCGCCACATTATTGAATGAAGTAATCGTCGCCTTGTTCCAGCCGGCTGCCGTGACGCCGACGACCTCGTTGAGAAGGTCGACAGTGGTGCTCAACTGGTTGCTGATTGATACTTTGACTGTTCCGCCCGGCACGGTATCGCCCTGGGCATTCTTGATGGTCAGGGTTTGGGTTACATAGCCATTGACCAATGCGGAATAGCTGGCGCCTGCCGCCTGCATCTTGCCGACTGCGGTGGCGTTGCTGCCGCCGGTGTCGACACGGGAGTTGCTGGTGGCGCTGGAGATGCCGTTGGTCAGGTTGTCGCTGACCTTGATGTTCATGCCCAGGCCGGTGGAGCGCGAATCGCCGACGGAGATGCCGATCGTTTGCTGCGCTTCGGCGCCGACCTGGAAGGCGGCGTTCTGCAGGCTGCCGTCGAGGATCTTCTGGCCGTTGAAAGTGGTTTGGTTGGCAACGCGGGTCAGCTCGTCCTTGAGCTGCTGCACTTCGCTCTGCAGCGAAGTGCGGTCGGTGCCGGAATTGGTGGCATTCGCCGACTGGATCGCCAGTTCGCGGATACGCTGCAGGATGTTGCTCATTTCGGCCATTGCGCCTTCTGCCGTCTGCGACAGGGAGATGCCGTCGTTGGCGTTGCGCACGGCTTGGTCCAGGCCCCTGATCTGGGAAGTCATGCGGTCGGAAATCGCCATGCCCGCCGCGTCGTCCTTGGCGCTGTTGATGCGCAGGCCGGAAGACAGGCGCTGAAGTGCTGTCGTAAGGGCGGACTGGTTTCTGTTCAAATTGCGTTGGGAGTTCAGCGACGCAATGTTGGTATTGATGTACTGAGCCATTTTAATTCTCCTGGTTAATTGACCAAACCTGAATCCGTATTCCCTTGAATGTCAAAACGTCCGGCGAGTCAATGTCCATGACTTTCCCGATACCGATAGGCCTCAAGTTTTACTGCTTGTGTGCCGTTAAGCAGAAGTCGTGCCAGGTAATCAAAATGCCGAACAGAGCATTATTTGGTAAGTAATTTCGTAGCTAGATGGAGTTTCTAAGACAAGCTGCTTCCGCGTTCGGCAAATATTGCCGGAACATTTGTCTCGTTCAGGTTAATCTTGCGCTTGCCACAGTTGGCGCGACGTGATTGAATCGCAACATGTTGTTATTGGCAAAATTCCTGTTCCCATTGTTTGGCTTGCTGTTACTAGCCTTGCCTGCCGCTGCGCGTCAGGATCCGGTGCCGGTGAGGAAGGCGGTGGAAGATTTTCTGCAGGTGCAAACCAAGGGGTTGCCGGGAAAGGTGAGCTTAACGATTGGGAGCGTTGATCCTCAGAATAATCTTGCGCCCTGCGCTGCCTTCGAGGTTTCATTGCCACAAGGCGCGCGTACTTGGGGTCGCACATCGGTCAATGTGCGTTGCCAGGCAGAAGCTGGCAGCGCCTGGAGTATCTACGTGCCGATTCAGGTACGGGTTGTTGCCGATTATCTTGTCAGTGCGCGCCCACTTGCACAAGGGCAAACGGTGACCCAGGCAGACTTGGCGCGGAATCGCGGTGATCTGGCGGATTTGCCGAGTGGCATACTTACCGAATCGTCCCAGGCGATTGGCAAGACCGTTTCAATGTCGGTAGCTGCCGGGCGTCCTTTGCGTAGCGACATGTTGCGCCAGCCGTTGGTGGTGCAACAGGGGCAGAACGTGAAGGTGGTTTCGAAAGGCGCCGGCTTTCAGGTTAGTGGCGGCGATGGCCGCGCGCTTAATAATGCAGTCGAGGGCCAGGTGGCGCAAGTGCGCATGGCCAACGGTAGTGTCCTCAGTGGTATTGCCCGTGCCGGTGGAATGGTTGAAATCAACTATTGAGCGAAAAAAGCCGGATAATATTAGCTAATTTATTAATTGGCGGATTGTGATTTTCGGGCTAAAGTTTTCCTCCTGGACGCCGTTACTCTACGTGAGAGCAATTAGAGTTTGCAAAGGACAATACCGTGAAAATTGATAACTTACTCAAGCCCGTCGGAGGCCCGGTCAATGGCAGCCGCAACGCTGCGGTAAAGTCCCAGTCTGGCGCCGTATCGATGGAGGTAGGCACTGCGGTTGCGCTTTCGCCACTTTCCGCCCAGTTGCAGGGGGTTGCCGATACCTTGGCCAATACGCCGGCCGTGGATCTTAACCGCGTTGCCGAAATCAAGCAGGCGATTGCCGAAGGCCGCTTTACAATGGATCCCGGCAAGATTGCCGATGGATTACTCGAGAGCGTGCGCCAGATGTTGGTTGCGCAACATTAATTCTGGTTCCAGCTATTCGGTAAATTGTCCCCCGCTAGTCATCTAGACCAATACCCGCTTCTGTTTTGGCGCTCTTGACCGCACTTCCCCGCCTTGTCGCCGAAGAACTCGCGCAGTTGCGCGTATTTGTGACGGCCTTGCAGCGCGAGCAGCAGTCGCTCGTCGACGGCCATTTGGATAACTTGCTACCATTGGCGGAAGAGAAGAGCCGTATTGCTGCCAGCTTGGGGTCGCTCGCAGAGCAGCGCAACAAGGCGCTGGCGGCGGCAGGATTAGCTGCTGACAAGACAGGCATGATGGATTGGCTGACAAGTCAGCCAAAGTCGGCGGCAAGCCGGGCTGAATGGGATAATCTGCTAGAACTTGCCGCAGAGGCGCGGCGACTTAACGAACTCAACGGCAAGTTGATCGCCACCCGCATGCAGCACAACCAACAAGCTCTTGCCGTGCTGCATGCTGCGGTAAACCGGGCCATGATGTACGGGCCAGACGGACAACAGCACACCAGCGGCTTTGGCCGACATCTCGGTACCGCCTGATTCGTTATTTCCCCGATTTCTGAACTGTTTCGATCTCCGGCAAAATGGGGACGCCGGCAGCTACGTCGGGTGTTTTCGATTCGATGTTGATTGCCACCCTGCGATTGCGCGCGCGTCCGGTAGGCGAAATATTATCGGCTACGGGCCGTTGATCTGCATATCCGGTCGAGGTCAGTCGCTGTGGGCTGACCCCGTTGTCTATGAACAGGCGGACCACGCTGGATGCTCGTGCGCCTGAAAGCTCCCAGTTGGAGGGGAATTGGGGGGTGGCGATGGGATTGGTATCGGTATGGCCCTCGACCGTGATGGGAAAATCGGTCGGCGCAAGGATTTTAGCAACTGCCGACAGCCCTTGTAGCGCGCCAAGTTCAAGACGCGCATCGCCCGACGCAAAAAGCACGCTGGCGTTGATTTCAACCGTGATACCTTGCGCGCCCTCTGTCACCCGCACTTGGCCTTCCTTTACCAGTGGCCCTAGAGCCTCCATGATTTCGCGCGCCATGTTGCGCATCTTGACTTTGGCTTTGCGTTTGCCTTCGTCGATTACCGGTTCCGGCTTGTTTACCGGCACCTTTAGCGCTGCCCCCGGCACAATGGCAATCTGGGCACCCGCAGTGTCGCCGGGAACGCTTTTAAAGGCGCTCATCAGCGAATCAGAAAGAATGCGGTACTTGCCTTCATTGACAGTGGAAAGGGCATACATAACAACAAAGAAGGCAAACAGCAGCGTGATGAAATCGGCGTAAGAGACGAGCCAGCGTTCGTGGTTCTCGTGGTCTTCTTCCTGGTGGCGGCGCGACATAGGTCAGACAATGTAACCTTGTAGCCGGCTTTCAATGTTGCGTGGATTGTCGCCGTTGGCGATGCCGACTAGGCCATCGACGAGCATCTCCCGCAGGGCGATGAGTCGGGCAATGTTCATGAGCAGTTTTTTTGCAACTGGCAGGAAAACCAGGTTGGCTAGACCGACACCGTAAATAGTGGCAACAAAAGCAACCGCGATGCCAGCACCGAGTTTGGATGGATCCGTGAGGTTTTCCATGACGTGAATTAGCCCCATGACTGCGCCAAGAATCCCGATGGTCGGCGAGTAACCGCCAGCCGATTCCCATACCTTGGCGGCAAGTTTCATTTGCGATTCGTAGGTGGTGATCTCGACTTCAAGTATCTGGCGTAGTCGATCCGGCTCAGCGCCATCGACCAGTAACTGCAACCCCTTTCTGGTGAAGGGGTCTTTTAGCGGGCCAACTTGCGCTTCCAGCGAGAGCAGCCCTTCTTTGCGTGCGATATGGCTCCAGGTGGTAACTTGCTTGATAAGCGCCTCAGGCTCGAGGATCGGGGGCAGGATTATCCAGAACGCCATGCGAATGGCAGAAGCAAATACACTTATCGGACTTTGCAGCAGCACCGCGCCGAGGGTGCCACCTACGACGATCAAGAATGCAGTGGGCTGCACCAGCGAGGAAACATGACCGCCCTCAAGCACCTGTCCGCCAACAATAGCGCCGATGCCGAAAAGCAGGCCAGCAATGCTGATATAGTCCATGCCGCTATTCCTTTAACTGTTTTTTACCAGTCATGTTTGTTGACTTGGCTTGTTTCGATCTGCGTACGGCTTTCGGCAGATCTCCGGCGATTGCGCTACGAAGCCGGGCAATCGCCTGGGTGTGCAACTGGCAAACGCGCGATTCTGTTACATCGAGAACCTCGCCAATCTCGCGCAGATTAAGTTCCTCTTCATAGTAAAGAGCCATCACCATTTTTTCGCGCTCTGGCAATTCGCCGATGGCATGCACCAGAGTATCACGTAATTCCTTGTCCAGTAAGGCTTCCAGCGGGTTGAATTGCGGTGAGGCGCAATTTCGTTCTAAATAGTCCTCATCCTCTCCCAGGCCAAGGTCGTCGAAATAGATCAACTGATGGCCGCGGGCTTCCTGCAATAGTTTCTGGTATTCGCCCAAGGGCATGCTAAGCGCTGAAGCTAGTTCGCCCTCCGTCGGCGGCCGGCACTGCTGTTGCTCAAGCGCGTTGATGGTTTCCTCGATGCGTCGCATGTCCCGGCGCAGGCTGCGGGGCAGCCAGTCGTTCTCGCGCAAGCCGTCCAGCATGGAACCTCGGATACGCTGTATGGCGTAGGTTTCGAACTGGGCTCCCAGACCTTCCTCATAGCGGTTGATCGCGTCAAGCAAACCGAGCATGCCATTCTGGATCAAGTCGTCGACCTGCACACTTGATGGCAATTTCGCCATCAAGTGAAAGGCGATCCGCTTGACCAGCGGAGCATAACGGGTAATGAGCTGCTCCTTGTCGAGGGCGCCCTGTGCTGTGTACATGGATCTGAAATATAGCCGGCGACCAGCCAACTATACCACTGAATCGAGCGCTGCCAAGCCCGTCCGGCGATGTTCCGGCGCCATTCCTAGTCCCAGCACCGGCATTACAAAGCCATTTCCCTCGCCATCTTCGATCGCAGGAGGCAGGCGTTGCAACAATGCGTCGGCGAGATTTTCCGTCACTGGTGCCAGTGGGGCGCCGAGATAATCAATCCGCACGCCGAGGTGCTCTTTGGCCACTCGCCGCATATTGTCGAAGATGGCGCGTCCTTCATCGCGGCTACGCGCCCTTGTAATAACCATCTGGAAGCCATCGCGGCCGCGTTCCTGGGCAAGGCGCTTGATCAAGGCGTAGGCGTGAGTTATGGCGGAACCCTGGGCTGCCACCACGACAGTCATGTGACGCGCAGCCAGGGCCAGTGCCGAAAGATGTCCGCCGCGACGCATTGCCGTATCGATCAGGACGAACTCGGCGCCGCGCTGCATCTCGCGCAGGCACTGTGAAAAGCGTTGCCGGCCGTTGGTGTCGAGATTATCAAGTGTGCGGACGGCGCGCGCTGCCGGCAGTATATGCACCAGCGGAGCCGCTTCCAGTCTTACCTGGCGCAACGTTCGTTCACCTTGCAGAATATTTGACAGGTCATGGCGTGCGGTCAGTCCGAAGGCGGAAATCGCATTGTTAGGCGCGACATTTTCATCGAGGATCAGTACGCCATGGCCGGCGCTGGCAAGCGCAGCGGCAGTCTGGACAACCAGTGTGGTACGGCCGCAGGCCTCGCGTCCAGAAGCGAAGGCGATGACTTGGGGTGAACGGCTACCGAACAGGCGACGCAAACCCTCGGCCTGGTCTCCTGGCCAGGAGCCATGGGTTCCGTCAAAAAAATCAGACAAGCGATGCTCCCATGGCTCGGGCAGGCGAACTCGTGGCCGGAGTGACGCGTGGCCCCAACACCAGGGCCGCTTCTTCATTCTTCAGGCGATGCGGCGATGCTTCAACAGGCTGCTTGAAGGCGCGATGCAATAAATAAGTGCGGTTAGGCAGATGCAGGTCTTCGGGCACCCTCTGTCCATTGGTGATGTAACTTAGCAACAGGCCGTGGCGTGCCACGATATCGAGAGCTGGAGCGAGCGATGCGGTTTCGTCAACCTTGGACAAAATGCAACCGGCCAGGTCTTCGCCGGCATAGGCGCGCACGACGTCCTCAAGGGTGTCGCCACGACTGGTGGCGTTGAGCAACAGCAGCCGGTTGACTTCGCCACAACGCATCAGCATTGCTGCTTGTTCAGCCACCATGCGGTCGCGCTGACTCATGCCGACGGTGTCGATGAGTACCATATGCTTGTCGCTCAGATTGCTGAGGGTGCGGCGCAGGTCCTCGCTGTCGTGTACGGCATGCACAGGTACGCCGAGAATGCGGCCGTAAATGCGCAGTTGTTCGTGAGCGCCGATACGGTAGCTGTCAGTGGTGAGCAACGCCAGCTTGTCGGCGCCATAGCGCACGACGCAACGCGCTGCCAGCTTGGCTGTGGTGGTGGTCTTGCCGACGCCGGTGGGTCCGACCAGCGCAAATACGCCGCCGCGGTCGATAATGTCACTGTCGTTGGAAAGCGTGCGCAGGCGGCGATTCAACGCCGATTTTAGCCACTTGCGACCTTCTTCAATGCCGAGTTCGCTTGGCATTTCGTGAGTAAGCTTGCGTGCGAGTTGGCCGGAAAATCCGGCATCGAGCATTTCTCCCAGCAACAAGGCGCGAATCGGTGCTTCGCGCGACATCTCGCCCCAGGCGAAACCTGCCAACTGGCGCTCCAGCAGCGCCTTGATGGTTGCCATTTCTTCCATCATTTGCGACACCGGCATCGTATCGGTCTGAGTCAAATGATTTGGGTTGTCGAGGGTTTTCGCCAATGTGGCTGCCACCTGCGCTTCGCTGGGAACCTCGGCTAGGCCGGTATCCTTCGGTGGTAAAGGACGCAACCGCGGTTGTTGCGGTTTGATCGGGGCGGGAGGGACAGTAGCCGGGGCGATGGCTGCCGTCGGTTGCCACGACTGAATAGACGACTGTTTGCGTGCTTGGGCCGAGAGGCTGACGGTGTAATCGTTATCCTGCAAGGAGGTCGCCGTTTCAGTACGAGATGGCGTTGCAGCTGGTCTTGGCGCCGTCTGCTTTGATAAAGCCTCTAATCCCGCTGAGGACATCGCCATCATCTCGACGCCGCCATTGACTGGCTTGTTCGAGACAACGATTGCATCCGGCCCCAGTTCCTCCTTTACTTTGCGCAGGCATTCGCGTGCAGTATTGGCGGAAAAGCGTTTCACATTCATGACTTGGCTCCAATGATCGTCGTGACTTTAATGGTTCGTGAATCCGGTACTTCGGCATTTGCTATGACCCTGAGCTGCGGCACAGCGCGCCTCAGGAAGCGCGATAGCAGCCAGCGCAGATTACCTGGGACCAGTAGCACTGCGGGCAGGCCGCTATCTTCATGCCGTTGCGCGGCTGCTGCCGTTTCGCGCAGCAAGGCGTCGGCCAATCCCGGCTCAATTCCACTGCCGCTGCTGCCAGCCCCGACGGCCTGTCCGAGCATGCGTTCCAGGCTGGGTTCCAACGCCATGACTGGCAATTCGGCGTTGCCCGGGAATAGTTGCTGCACGATGGCGCGGCCAAGCGCAATACGCACTTGTGTCGTCAGTTCGGTCGGATCCTGGTTGCGTGGCGCATGCTCGGCGAGTGTCTCGATGATGGTGCGCATGTCGCGGATATTGACCCCCTCTTCGAGCAGGTTTTGCAGGACGCGCTGAACCGTGGACAGGGAGATTTGCTTTGGCACCATATCTTCGATCAACTTCGGCGACTCTTTGGCAATATGATCGAGCAATGCCTGAGTTTCCTGACGGCCCAGCAGTTCTGCTGCATGTGAAAGAAGTAGGTGGTTGAGATGCGTGGCGACCACGGTACCGGAATCGACCACGGTGTATCCCAGCGCATGGGCCTGATCACGCAATGCTGCCTCGATCCAGATCGAAGGCAAGCCAAAGGCCGGATCCTTGGTTTGCACACCAGCCAGGGGGCCGGCAACGCGCCCAGGGTTGATCGCCAGATACATGCCTGGCTGTGATTCACCCGAGCCGATTTCGACACCTTTCAAGGTAATGCTGTAGGCGTTGGGTTTGAGTTCCAGGTTATCACGGATATGCACTGGCGCGGCAAGGAACCCAACCTCCTGGGCGAACTTTTTGCGCAGGCCTCGGATGCGTTTGAGCAAATCACCATCCTGGCCCTTGTCGACCAGAGGGATCAGACGATAGCCGACTTCGAGGCCAAGGACATCGACAGGCGCGACATCCGACCAACTGGCATCAAGCGATTCGCCTTCGGCTTGCGGGGCTACCGGCTTTTCTTCTTTTTCGGGTGCCTGGGTTTTCTGTTTCAGGGTCCACCAACCGAGCCAGCCGATGGCGCTTGCCAGGAGCAGGAAAACAAAATTCGGCATGCCGGGAATCATGCCGAGGACGCCGAGAATGGCGGCCGTCAGCATCATTACCATCGGGTTGCCGAATAGCTGGCCGGTGAACTGCTGTCCAATGTCTTCATCGGTTGCGACACGGCTTACGACCAGACCGGCTGCAGTGGAGATGATGAGCGCCGGAATCTGTCCGACCAGACCGTCACCGATGGTCAGCAGGGTGTAATTCTTCGCAGCGGCGCCGACTTCCATGTTGTGCTGCAGAACACCGACGATCAGTCCACCGATGATGTTGATGAAGAGAATGAGGATTCCGGCGATGGCGTCGCCGCGGACGAATTTCGAGGCGCCGTCCATCGAGCCGAAAAAGTCCGCTTCTTGTGAGATGATGGCGCGCCGCTTCCTTGCTTCGTCTTCGCCGATCAGGCCTGCATTAAGGTCTGCGTCGATGGCCATTTGCTTGCCGGGCATGGCATCTAGGGTAAAGCGTGCCGATACTTCAGCGATTCTGCCGGCACCCTTGGTGATGACGACAAAGTTAATCACCACCAGAATGATGAACACCACGATACCGACGGCGTAATTGCCGCCAACCAGGAAATGGCCGAAGGCTTCGATGACTTTTCCGGCCGCATCCGGCCCGGTGTGTCCTTGGAGCAGTACCACCCGGGTAGAGGCAACGTTGAGCGACAGACGCAGCAAAGTCGTTACCAATAGTACTGTCGGAAATACCGAGAAATCGAGAGCCTTCATGGTATACATCGCCACCAGTAATACCATTATCGATAGCGCGATATTGAAGGTGAATAGCAAGTCGAGCAGGAATGGCGGCAGTGGCAGCACCATCATCGACAGGATCATGATGATCAGTGCAGGCGCCGCCAGCTGGCGCAGGTTACCGCGGGTGAATAATGACTGGAGGGCTAGCGTGTCGTTCATGCGTTAGCATCCTGGCCGGGTTCTTCGATTGCGCCTGGATCCATATCTTCGGGCACTGCCAGTTTGGATGGGGTTTGCGGCGGCAGAACGTCTTTGCCGCCACTTGCAATAAACTGGTTCAGTTGATAGACATAAGCCATCACTTCGGCGACGGCGATATAGAGCCGATCCGGGATCGGGTCGCCGATTTCCGTATGGCGATGGAGCGCACGTGCCAGTGGCGGCGCTTCGAGCAAAGGCACATTGTGTTCAGCCGCCAATTCACGGATCTTTTGCGCAACCATATTCATGCCCTTGGCAACCACTTGCGGCGCGCCCATGGTCTTGCTGTCATATTTAAGCGCAACCGCAAAGTGGGTCGGGTTGGTGACGACCACGTCGGCCTTCGGTACCTCGGACATCATGCGTTTTCGCGCCATCTCGCGTTGCGTGGCGCGAATATGCGCCTTCAGGTACGGATCGCCCTCGCTTTCCTTGTTTTCCTGGCGCAGTTCCTCCTTCGTCATGCGCAGCTTGCTGTAGTACTGCCAGAGTTGGAACGGCACGTCGAGGGCGGCAATCAGCCCGATACCGACAACCAATGCCAATGTGGCGAACATTAGCAGGCGAACGAATGAGGTAAGGCCGCTTTCCAGCGGTTGGGCAAGCAGGGCGAACAGTTCTTCATGCTTGTGCATGACTATCCAGTAAGACAGTAGGCCCACCAGCAAGGACTTGAGTATGGCCTTGACCATTTCGCCCACTCCCTGCATGGAGAACATGCGGCTGAAACCTTTAAGTGGGTCGAGATGCGTCGGGTCGAAAGAGAGTCTTGTCGGGGCAAACACCCAGCCACCAATCAAGAACGGGGTGGCGATTGCCGCAACGATACAAAGCAGAAACAGAGGAGCTGCCAGTATCAGCCCTTCCCAGGATAGGGTCAGGAAGGAGTTGCCCATGGCGCCGGGATCGAATGAGGCGTCGCGACCGAAGCTCAGTCCAACGCGGACTATCTTTATGGCGTGTAGTGATAGCCAATCACCGAGCGTCCAAAAACTCATAGCGCCGGCCAGCAGCACGAGAAAAGACATTAACTCGCGCGACTGTGGAACCTGGCCTTCTTCGCGCGCCTTTTCCAGGCGCCTACTAGATGCTGGTTCTGTTCGTTCGAGATCGCTATCTTCAGCCACGTATGCTCCCTTTCATGCCGGCAATTATTGCCGCCGGTAAAAAGAAAGAACGTAGGAACAGAACGGGTTTCGCCCGTTAATTCAGGTGTTGGATTAGAAGGTCAGTATAACCAACTGGAATTGCTGGTGGTTTTTCCCGTCCAGACGTTTCGGTGTGCCGTTGTGCATGACCGGCATTGCCACTGAAACCAGCATTGTGCTGGTGATTAGACCAGTCGCTTGCGCTCACAATAGCACTTACTTGCCTGAACCAGCACCCGAGGAGATGCAACAGTCTATTAAGCCGCTACGGGCAAATCGCGGATAAAGGTCGAACGAGGCACGCCGCGGCTTTCGCCAAGTGAGCCAAGCAATTCTTTCATGTCCAGGATGAGCACTATCTGACCGTTGGAAAGCGTAGTGACGCCTGCTACTCCCTTGGGCCGGAAGTCTTCGAGCGATTTGATCACGGCATCCTCTCGTCCGGCAAATCCGTCAATGGCCAGGATGAACGAACTGTCCGTGGTTGACATCAGCACCCCGTAATGCGGCACTTGAACAGGAGCCCATCCAAGCAACACAGACAAGGGCAACATAGGCAGTACCTCGCCGCGCACTACCATGGTTGCGCGGCCGCCGACCTCTTGTACTTCCTTGACATGAATCGGCAATATTTCACGAACCATCGACAAGGGGACGGCAAATGGTTGCTCGCCAAGCCGGACCAGCAGTACCGGCAGGATGGCAAGGGTAAGCGGGAGTGAAATGACGAAAGTAGTACCCGATCCGAGCATCGATTTGATCTCGATGGAACCGTTCAGCTTCTGTATGTTGGTTTTTACCACATCCATACCGACGCCGCGTCCGGACACATCGGAGGCTACATCCTTGGTAGAGAAACCTGGTAGGAAGATCAGGTTATAACTTTGCCGCTCATCCATGGTGTTGGCCTCTTCATCGGTGATGAGGCCTTTCTGGAGCGCCTTCGCGCGCAAACGTTCGGGGTTCATGCCGTAGCCATCGTCTGCCACAATCAGCACGATATGGTCGCCTTCCTGGCGAGCTTCCAGGCGCACTTGCGATTTTTCCGGCTTGCCATTGGCTTTGCGTTCTGCAGGCGATTCGACGCCGTGGTCAATGGCGTTACGGATAAGGTGGATGATCGGATCGGAGAGATCCTCGATCATGGTCTTGTCGATTTCGGTTTCTTCGCCAATCAGCACCAGTTCAACATCCTTGCCCAAGCTACGGGCAAGGTCGCGAGCAATGCGCGGGTATTTCTGAAACAGCCGCCCAATCGGCTGCATACGCGTCTTCATGACTGCGTTTTGCAAGTCCGAGACAAGCAGGTCAAGCTGGCTTACCGCCTGGTCAAGCGCATGCAACGTGTCTGTATCGTTGCGGCCATTTAGAATATCGCTTCGTAGCGAGGTCAGGCGATTTTTGGTCAAACCGATTTCGCCGGAAAGATTGAGTACCTGGTCAAGACGTGAAGTATCTACCCGAATTGAATTGTCGCCGCGCGCCTTGTCGCCCCCTCCTTGGCGAGCAGCAGCGCCCCCTGCGGGCTGTTTGGGTGCTGGAGGGGCAGGGCGGGCAGCGACAGGAACAGGGGGGGCGGCAGGCGCAGACACGGCAGGCACAGGTGCCGCGGGAGGTGCGGCTGGTGCAGCGGCAGGTACCGCAGGCGCGGCAGCCGGCGTTGCGCCTGAAACCGCCTGTAGCAAGCCGCCCCAATCTGGATCCTTGCCAGCCGGTGCTGCCGATGTAGCAGGTGCGGCAGGTGCAGTAGGTGTAGCAGGTGCTGCGGCAAGAGCTGGAGCTGCTGCCGGAACGGCAGTGGACGCAGCAGCAGCTAGGCCTCCGGCAATGGCTTGTCTAAGGGTCTCGAGCAATTGGGGCGGGGCAGGGTCAGGCTGGGTACCGTTTTCGAGAGAGCCAAACATATGCCGAACGGCTCCCGTGCCATCCATAATGGCGTCCATAATCGGCTTCGTTATTTCTATCTCACCGTTACGCAAACGGTCAAATAGGTTTTCGGTCAAATGACAGAGCGTGACAAGTTCTGTGGCGTTAAGAAAGCCTGCGCCGCCCTTAATGGTGTGGAAACCGCGAAATATCTCATTCAGTAATTGGCGGTCACCTGGAGAATTCTCGAGTTCAACCAGTTTGTTATCGACACCCGAGAGAAGATCGGTCGCCTCGATCAGGAAATCCTGCAACAGATCTTCCATGCCCTGAAAGTCGCTCATTTTTTTCTCCCGCTTAGGTCTTGGCCCCAGCCGTTCATTTGTTCGCTATGTGTATATAGAAGAGTAAAACTATTAGAAGCCCAGGCTTTCCAGCAGATCATCGACCTGCTCCTGCGTCGTTACCACATCACTACGCCCCTGAGCGTTCATTACCGGGCCATTTAACAACCCTTCATCAATCTGGATTTCTGGAGGCTTAGCCTCGATCAGCACTTGGAGCAATTGTGCTTCCATTTTTTGTGCCAGTTCGGTTATTTTCTTGATAACTTGCCCGGTCAGATCCTGAAAGTCCTGCGCCATGATGATTTCAAGCAACTGCGCATTTGTGGCGTTGGACTTTGCTGTTACGTCCTTGAGGAAAGCGTGGGTGTCGCTGGCCAGGATTTTAAAATCATTCACTGAGAGCTGATTGGAGAATACGCCTTCCCAACGTGTTGCCAGCTTCGACGAATCTTTTTCCAGTGCTTCCTGAATTGGTTTGGCAATCTCAGTAGCATTGAGCACGCGGCTTGCCGCTTTTTCTGTCATCTGTGCAATATATGTGAGCCGCTGGCGCGTATCGGGCATGCCGCTTGCAGCATCCTGCAGAACCGCGTCGTAACCAAGCTCATGCAAAGTGTCGTGCAATGCGCGGGTCATCTGCCCCAGATGGTTGAATACGCTGGAGCCTGCTTCCCCTCCTGGCTGCTCAGCACCTGAACTGGATGCTGGAGCAGGCTCTTCGACTTGTGCGGCAACGGTGTCAAATAAGGCCTGAAGGTCGGGAGAATCGCCTGATTCGGTCAGGCCGCTAGAACTGGGAGCCGCCACAGGTTTTGGTGGCACAGGCGGGGCGGCATCTGAAGCAATGCTGTCGAACAGCGATTGCAAATCAGCTGAATCACCGGACTCGTCAAATTTGATTGGGTTCGCCATATATGTAATGTCACTCCTTGCCTCGGCCTGGAACTTCAGGCTTGTCATTTCGGGAGTTTTTCAAATATCTTGGTAAATTTTTCGTTCAGAGTCGCGGCGGTAAATGGCTTGACGATATAGCCGCTGGCGCCGGATTGGGCGGCGGCAATAATATTTTCCTTTTTTGCCTCGGCAGTGATCATCAGCACCGGCAAGTGCTTGAGAGCGGGGTCGGCGCGAACCGCTTGCAATAGCTGCAGTCCGTCCATATTGGGCATGTTCCAGTCGGAGACGACGAAATCGAAGCCCCCGCCTTGCAATTTCTGCAGCGCAACTGCGCCATCCTCGGCTTCATCGACGTTGACGTAACCAAGTTCCTTGAGCAGGTTGCGAACAATACGGCGCATCGTGGAGAAGTCATCAACTACAAGTATCTTGATCTTGCTCGGATCTACCATGTTACGCTCCAGTGTCAATCTTTAAGGGATCTCATCAACATCGGACGTATTGTCTCAGACAGCACATCCGCATCAAACTTCGCGACGTAAGCATCAACTCCGACGCTTTTCCCCATGGCGTGATTCGCTTCGGACGAGAGCGAGGAATGCATCAATACGGGAATATTCTTGAAGCGTGCATCACTCTTGATGTTCTTGGTGAGCACATAACCGTCCATTTCAGGCATTTCGGCATCGACCAGAATCAACTGCAGTTCGTCTCGCAGATCCTTTTTTGCCATTTCGGCATGCTCTGCCATGCCATGCAATCGGGTCCAGGCTTCCTGGCCATTAAGGGCATGTTTGTGCTTGATCCCCATCTTGTCGAGTACTTCGGCAATCTTTTTACGGGCCACGGACGAATCGTCCACAAAGAAGATGTTGAAATCATTTTCGGCATCGACACGGTTCAGTTCGTGTATCGGCGGTTCACCAAAAGTGTTCGCAAGAATCTGCTCGACATCGAGGATGGACACGAGTCTGCCGTCGGGCAATTCGGTAATTGCCGTTATGAAGGTGTGTGAACCGCCGGTAATAACCGTCTCGGGGGAACGCACTTTGCTCCATTCAACACGAATGATGCGATCTACGCTATCCACCAGGAAGCCCAGCGTGCGCTTGCTGTATTCGGTGACCATCATTGAGCCGCCGAGCCCAGTCGGGGCATCAAAAAGTCCCATGGAGCGCGCTAGCGATAGCACTGGGATAACATTTCCGCGCAGACTAATCAGCCCTTCGACACCAGCCGGCATATTAGGCGTTTTTGTGATCGTGGGTGTTCTGCTTACTTCGCGCACCTTGAACACATTAATGCCAAATATTTCGTGCGTACCCAAGGAAAAAAGCAGGATTTCCATACGATTGGAACCCGCCAGCTTGGTACGGGCATCGACAGATTCCAGCAGGGAGGCATCTTGTTTTGACATGTAGTGTAGTCTCCTATGCTAGGCAGTAGTGGGTTCCTGCTGTTCAACAGCTTCCTGCTGCCTTTTGAGAACCAGTCGCGTCAGGGTTTCGGCCAGCTTTTCAGGCTCGAACTTGGGCACATATTCATCCACCCCGACTGAGCGGCCGAGTTCCTGATTCGACATGCCGGAAAGCGATGAATGCATGACAATCGGGACTCCTTTGAAGCGCGAGTCGCCTTTCACGTTCTTGGTCAGGATGTAGCCATCCATCTCTGGCATCTCGACGTCGGTAAGAATAACCGATACTAGGTCCCTTACCGAGCGCCCTGTAGTTGTTGCATAGTTGGCGGTTTTCACCAGTTCATCCCAAGCTACCCGGCCGTTTACCGATGAAACATAACTGACGCCCATGGCTTTTAGTGTTTTTTCGATTTGTCCGCGAGCAACCGAGGAATCGTCGGCGAAGAAAACCGTGATGTCCTTATTGTTGAGGGACTTGACATTCTTTAACGCAAGCTCGTCGTCGTAGCTGGTCGTTTCAGCAAGCACACGTTCGACATCAAGCATCATTACCAGTCGGCCATCGGGTAGTTCAGTGACTGCTGTTACCAAACCACCCAAGTTGGCGGTCAGCATATCTGGCGGTATGCGCATCTGGGACCAATCGAGACGTAGAATTGTATCGACATTTTCGACCAGGAAACCTTGCGTATGGCGGTTGTACTCGGTCACGATCATGATGTCGCGCGGAGAGGTGGGCTCCATCTTGACGTACTCCGCCAGATCGATTACCGGCACCAGCACACCGCGCAGGCTAACCATGCCCTTGATTGCCGTAGCCATTTCCGGGGCGGAAGTGATCGGCGGGGTACGCATTACTTCCCGTACCTTGAAGACGTTGATGCCGAATGTCTCGGTTCGGTTCGTACGGGGATCCAGTCCTAGCGTGAACAGTAAAATCTCCAGCTTGTTGGTGCCAGCCAACCGCGTTCGCGCATCAATTTGTGTTAGTAAATCCGACATTTCGCTTTCTCTCCTGAAGACGCCGCTAGTGTCGCCAGGTGCGGTTCAACCGGGCATCCCTGTGCAAAGTAGAATACTACGCCATTTTTTGCGCCTTGAAGCGGCTTGGCGACAGATTTGAGCATTTGGATACCGAGTCCTCTTCTTCATTACGCCAAGCTGGTAACCAGACATCCTTTAGTTTCTAAATATACTAAATTTTCTTTTAATTTATAACCACCACATATTGAGCATCCTCGCCTGATCGCCTTGCTACCAACACTAATGTTTTCCGCGAAAGAATAGAAATAAATTGGCAAAGTTGAACTTTTGGAATGGTTTCGTTCTTGCTTTTCATAGTTTGCCCTTTCTGTCGAAGGCAATACCTTTCGTATCCCTGATCATATTATTTGTACTCGCAATGGTTATCGCTTTGCGACCCATCCTATGTCAAGCCTATTTTTACATATTATCGTCAGGTTATAACAAATTCTTTATAAAACACATTAAAAATATTGCATAAGGGGCAATGTTGATGTGATCGTTAGCCTGTACAGCAGTTTGCCTAATGGTTTTGCATGATGCAAAACCCGCCAGGATATTTCAAAGGCTTGTGCAGGATGATTGTGCAGAGGCCGTGCGGTTTGGGCCGCAATAACAAATGTCAGAACTCTGTCTAGGCTCTGGCGGCAATGAATGCAGCAATGCTGTGTACGGGAACAAAGTCGGTTATGTTAAGTTAAGCAAGTGACTGTGGAATATCGCAGCCAGATTTGTGCAGTTACACCCTCGCGACGTTTTTTCCAATCAGTAACTCGCCATCTAAAGGGCGTCTGGAGATTTAATTCATTGGAAATAGCTTGTCAAACTTTGCGATATCGAGCACTTGTTTCACGCTGCCGCGGCAATTAGCGAGAGAAATTGTTTTATTTGCGGCTCGAAGTTTGTCGCGAAACATCAGCAGCATACCCAATGCGGAGCTGTCGATATAGTCAACATCGCCCAAATCTATCTGGACTACATGCGCGTTAGTATCCTGCAATAGCATGGATGTCGTTTCACGGAACTCTCGCTGAGTATTGAAATCAAATCGCCCCTCGATGCGAAGAATGGTGCAATCCCCGGAATTTTGGACTGTAATCTGCATATCGTTCCCCTCTAGAAAAATACCACTTTTCCGCAGATAAGTCGGCTTTTCACGCTACGCAGCCGCGTCATAATGCCCCCACCATTTTGGAAGCTAGCGCAGTCTTGTCAAGTATTGCGATCCTGGCAGCGTTCCATGGCATGCAACCCAACGCAGGATTCCTGATGGCATCTGAGAGTTCTTGTGCGCTATCTTTGTTCATCCGGATGAGATGTTACTCCAATTGCGTTGTGTTGCAGGTCAACAGTTACAACGGAACAGAGCAGGCTTTCTACCGAAGGTTGATGACAATTATTCGGCTCTATTATTTACAGACCAAACTGTTATTCAAACGTCTGCAATTCCAGCGAGCACGCTGACTGCCGTTGTATTGATTAAGATTGGTGCGATGGCTGGCTACTTGTTCGATTCGGGTGCTTTGACGCCAAGGGAGCTAGGAACTACTGCCTGTGGCACTATCTCGGTAGCCTCATTTTCGATTATCTTTCCATCCCGGCGGAGAGTTTCCTCGGTCATTTTGTTCATAACGACGATGCTGATGCGGCGGTTGATCGGATTAAAAGGATCATTATGGTCCAAGGGTACCGCAGCGGCTAGGCCGACTACCCGCATTACCTTGTTTTCTTCCATGCCGCCAATAATCAATTCGCGGCGAGAAGCATTGGCGCGGCTCGTCGAGAGTTCCCAATTGCCGATACCCCTGTCACCACCCGCGTAGGGCATAGCATCCGTGTGGCCGGACAGGCCAATGCGGTTTTCGACGCCATTCAGCGATTTACCGATTTCACGCAGGATTTCCCTCGCATAGGGCTTGAGTTCGGCGCTGGATAAATCGAACATCGGACGGTTTTTCTGGTCCATGATCTGGATGCGTAGTCCTTCAGAGGTGATGTCAAGCATCAATTGATTCTTGAATTGATTGAGGCTGGGATTGCTCTCAATTACCGACTCGATCTTCGCCTTCAAGCCAGCGAGTGCCTCCTTTTCTTTTTTTTGCATCTCACGGTCGAGCGCCAATGCCTGGAGGTTAATGGTCCTCCTCTTAGCGTCGATATCGCCTTTTTTTACTTGGCCATGAGCACGGGTCAAGTCCTCGCCGCCACCGGTTACCAGGCTTGATGAGTCGCCAGTGCCGCTCCCCCCCTGCATCGACACCTTGAAAGGTGTCGCAAAATATTCAGCAATTCCCTTGAGGTCGCCCGACGAAGTCGAGCCAAGCAACCACATTAATAGGAAGAATGCCATCATCGCTGTAACGAAGTCGGCATAGGCAATCTTCCACGCCCCACCGTGGGCAGCGCCACCGCCTTTCTTGATGCGTTTGACGACTATGGGCTGTTGGGAATCGTCGCTCACTCTGCCATTTCTTTCAGGAAGTCAGGTTGCACGGTATGCTGATGATCATTACTTTGTTTTACGCTTCTTCACATCCGCCTCAAGTTCCGTGAAACTTGGCCTTTCGGTCGAATAGAGTACTTTTCGGCCGAATTCAATAGCCACCTGCGGTGCGTAACCGTTCATGCTGGCAAGGAGCGTTACTTTCATGCACTGGAACATCTTGCTCGACTCGTTCAGCTTGTGATGCAGCGCGTCGGCGATTGGGCCGACAAAACCATAGGAAAGCAGGATGCCAAGGAAAGTGCCGACTAGTGCTGCCGCGATCAGCTTGCCCAACTCGGCAGGCGGGATGCCGACAGATTCCATGGTGTGCACTACCCCCATAACGCAAGCTACGATACCGAATGCTGGCAGACCGTCGGAAAGTTTGGCAATGGCATGGATCGGCGCCTCTCCCTCTTGATGGTGGGTCTCGATCTCGTTGTCCATCAGGTTTTCGATTTCAAAGGCGTTCAGGTTGCCGCCTACCATCATGCGCAGATAATCGGTGAGAAATTCCATTGCGTGATGATCACCGAGGATGACTGGATATTTGGAGAAAATCGGGCTGGACTCGGGTGTGTCGACGTCGCTCTCGATCGACATTAAACCTTCCTTGCGCACCTTGGAGAGAATCTCATAAAGCATTGCCAGAAGATCCATATACATCGTCTTGGTGTATATCGAACCTTTGAGGATTGTGGGGATGGCACCAAGAACGGCTTTAATGTTTTTGGGCGGGTTGGCTATCAGGAACGCTCCGCCTCCAGAACCGGCAATGGAAAGCAATTCAGTAGGCTGGATCAGCGCGGCGACGTGACCGCCGGCAAGGATAAAGCTGCCGAGTACGGCGCCTACAACCGCCACATAACCAATGATTACGAACATGTCGTCGCCTCATTAAGCGCCCAGAAGACAATACAGCAATCTAGTCGGGGCGAATTTATAAGCTGTAATGATAGCGCCAAAAGGCGCAGTGCGACACTATCGCAAAAAGAGAAACCGATGGGGGCACCATACTGCATACCACCCATCGGAAGGGGGGGGGAGAACTCAGTAATATCAGACGGTTGCCAAGGCAGCCTCGGTAGCAGCTGCGCGACGGGTTTTCCCCGCACGTGCTGGTACATTACACAAACCACAAACGTAGGCATTGAGCGGATCAAAGGCATGAGCCACGAACTGCCCACCGCAGTTTTTGCAGGTCGCCAACTGCAGCATGTTGGCATCGAAGAAGCGCACCATTGTCCACGCACGTGTCAGCGATAGCACCTTCTCCATCTCGTTACGCCGCACCTGATCGAGATAGAGCCGGTAGGATTTGATAATCAGGTCAAGGCCACGCAATTGCGTGTGCTCAAGTAGGAAACGGTAATAAGCCATGAACAATGAGGCATGGATGTTCGGCTGCCAGGTCATGAACCAGTCGGTTGAGAACGGCAGCATGCCTTTTGGCGGCGACTCGCCCTTGACCTCTTTATAGAGTTTGAGCAGCCGCTCTCGAGAGAGCTTTGTCTCTGACTCCAGCAATTGCAGCCGGGCGCCAAGCTCGATCAATTCGACAGCAAGGCGAATATCCCTTGCCTCCAGGATCACGGATTTATTGCGCATATAGCTCTCCCGCTACGAAGCTTGAATCGGGTTGGCTCAAAAAATCAGGGCCAACATTAGGCCACTGTTTCAACCGACTTGCCGGCGGCAAGAATCGCCGCATGGACATGCCCAAGCCTGTGTGTGGGCTCGTGGTTGGCAAGCAGGTTAAGTAACAGCGAATCTTCAAAGCGGAAACTGCATAGCAGCATGTCCGAGCCTGCCATCTTTAATACTTGCCCTGGGGTCAGACGATCAAGGATGTCAGCAATCTCTCCACTGATGCCGAGGCGGAAAATGGCCTTTTCGCGGTCTGTGCGAACCATGTTTTGCGCCAGCATCAAATATGCAAGATTGACTTCCTTTATGTCGTTGTAGGTGTCAGTCGTTTTCATCGTGCGCTCCTTGTTGCGCCTGAATGATCGTCACAAAAACGGACGTCATGGCAGCGATTGAATTATGGAGCACAGAGAATCGGGATTGCTATCGGGAAGGGGCGTTATTTTAAGTAAGAACGGGTTCCCGTCGATTTGTAAGGTTTTTTCTTACAAAAATTGATTATCTTTATGATTTTATTTATTATTGTTATAATGCGTGGCTAAGAACAGTGCAGGAAAGTTGTATTTGCCATGGCGCTAGCTTACTCAATACGTCCATTATGCGAAAGCGAAATACTGAAATTAGGCTGCTACCATAGCTAGTCGAATGCTAAAACAAAATCGTTATTCAAGGTAGGGTTTTAGCGGAAATTTCCGCTGCTTGCAATGACGCAGCAAAATTACCCCATGTTCCCTGGCAGCAAAAAAACCTTGGTCGATGCGCTTGGTCATACCTTCGGCGTTAGTCATGCTTAGGTCGCGGAAGGTTATGCTTCTGCTGACAGAGTATTTTAATTTGGCAGGGTGGTTTTGATTTGAAGCTTTTCGGTGAGGCCACGTACGCATTCCGCGTAAACTTATGGTTGCATTAAGTGGAGTGTTTAGGCCGACACTACTGTAGGAATCGGGAATGCCAAGGATAGCAAGGGCGCCCTGCACCGATGTAATTGGCTCGTTTCTGCCAAACGTGTATCCCATTAGCGACGGCGGGTAAGGGTTGGCACTGGATTGACCGCTTTTACCAGGTCAGCCAGATTGGTGTTTTCCTGTTGGTTTGGGTGAATTACGATTAATGCTGGACCCATCAATGGTAGCAAATTCCTCGATGCCTTGGACTGCTCGAATTTTCCTGGGTCAATGGTAACTGTGGGTTGAGTCTTGGAAGGGGTGCATCGGTTTTATGCAAACAAACAAATATGCCAAAACACTATTTGGCGCTTGATGCGGTCACCCATTAAACCCAGTTAGAATGAATTCCTAATGTTTATGAAACTTGCTAAGCCCATCAAGTTTTGCAGCTGCTGCGGGGCGCAAATCGTTCATCGTGTTCCGCAAGGCGATACTCTACCGCGCCACATTTGTATTGGTTGTGGCATGATTCATTACCAAAATCCGAAAATTGTCGTTGGCGCCCTGCCTGAGTGGGAAGACAAGTTGCTGCTTTGCCGGCGAGCAATAGAGCCATGTTACGGCTTGTGGACCCTACCCGCGGGTTTCATGGAAAACAACGAGACGCTGGCCGATGCTGCCGCGCGTGAAACGCAGGAGGAGTCTTGCGCCAGCGTTGAGATCATCGACATTTTTAGTCTGATCTGTGTGCCTCACATCAGCCAAGTGCACGCTTTTTACCGCGCCCGTTTGCTTGGTCTTGACTTTGCTCCCGGTATGGAATCACTCGAAGTCGCATTGTTTGCAGAACAAGATATTCCTTGGGCAGAAATTGCTTTTCGAACCGTAGGTTTGACACTTCGTCATTACTTTGCTGACCGCAAGGCAGGCCAATTCGGTTTTCATACCGACGAGTTAGTGCCGCTACGGTCACAGGCGGGTTCTGACGATTTTACAGCGTAAGGCCATTCCTACAATCTGTCACTGATGTGGAAAAGGCAACGCCATGTTATTGGCAGTGCTTAATATCCGTCGGGTTTGAATTCCACGGGTATGCTCACGACAAATGCTTGTCCAAGCAGGCTCCGCGGTACGGACGTTCGTTGTGCCGCTTGGTCGAGCATATCGACTGCGGCTTCGTCAAGTGCTGGATGCCCACTGGATCGTGCTAACTGCGGTGGCTGAGTTATCCCCGAGACCCCAACGGCAATGTGAATCTCGGCCGTGCCGACCCAACCGCGTTCTTCCGCCTGCGGTGGATAACGCTTAAAACGACGCGCCATTGAGGCCAGACTGAGGCGGTATTGACGCAGGCCATCGGCATCGACCCTATCTCCTGCCCGAGGAATGTCTCGCTGAGTCATGCTTGTCGGCGATCCCATCATATTGACCGCGTTGTTCTCCTGCTTATCTTGAGCCAATACCGAGGCTAATTGGGTTATAGAAGGATGCTGCGGACTACTAATGGTGGACAAAGATTGTGTTGATGTGTCTAACCTTGGCCTAGGGATAGTCCGCACCTCACTGTGGCTGTGAACTACCGAAGGCGAAAGCGGGGTGCTAGACAAGGTAGTATGGGCTTTGCGGTTTTCCAAAGTTTGATCGGGCTGACGAAGAAAGGCCGTCAGTGGTTGTGTGATGTATTGCGATGCTGCCGGGAGTGGTGCTTGCCAGAGCAGGATGGCGTGCAATACCAGCGAAACCGCCAACGCACGCGTCAGGTTGTCCAACCCCTTATTATCTAAACTGTTGCTTTGAAGGCCCATGCTCTGCTAGTCTCTATCAACTTGCTGATTCTACACTGAAGATGATTATCGTCCCGGCCAGCCAGGAAACCATAGAAACATCACCGCTCATCCTGACGCTTGACATGCACGGAATACCGCATCGTTGGGTAAACTGGCAGCGCGCATGTTTCTACTACGCCAAAAACTTGGTGGCGTGGACTGTCGGTGACGCCAATTTTACCTTTCATGGGGGCTACAACCGCCACGATGGCAGGCGATCGTCAATTACCGCTAACAGCATCATCGCGATTAAGGGCAAGGCGCTCGCTTCAAAAAGCATGTTTCAGGTGCCTCCGCTCAGCAATCGGGAACTATTTCACCGCGATCGTCACATCTGCGCCTATTGCGGGGGCGAGTTTTCTGGTCAGAGACTGACGCGCGATCATGTCTTGCCAGTCTCACAAGGCGGTATCGATCAGTGGATGAACGTGGTTACTGCCTGCCGTAGCTGCAATCAGGTAAAAGGCGGTCGTACGCCAGAACAGGCAAAAATGGAACTTTTGTTCGCGCCTTATGTGCCGAACAAGGCCGAATATCTGATCCTGTGCAATCGGCGAATTCTTGTCGACCAGATGGACTTTCTGGCACAGCACGTGCCAAGCGTGAGTCGTTGGAAATCAACCTGAGTCGCCGGGTTTTTATCCTGAAATATTTGGCGGTCAGCCCCTGCTACCATTCTCCGACCTGAGCGGTGGATAGCCGCTACGCTGCCAAACCAAATCTGTTGGTTCTGAACCCATGCTGGAAAAACCGTTGTTTTCCTACCGCAAACATTGGGCGCATCGCTTTGGCGTTGCGCCTTTCCTGCCGATGTCACTTGCCGAAATGGATCGGCTCGGCTGGGATTCTTGCGATGTGATTCTGGTTACTGGCGATGCCTACGTTGACCATCCAAGTTTCGGCATGGCGCTGATCGGGAGGTTGCTGGAAGCACAGGGTTTTCGCGTCGGCATCGTCAGCCAGCCCGACTGGCATTCGGCGGACGCGTTTCGGCAATTGGGTAAACCCAATCTGTTCTTCGGCGTCACTGCGGGCAACATGGACTCGATGGTCAATCGCTATACCTCCGAGCGCAAGATTCGCTCGGACGACGCTTACACTCCCAACGCCGAACCCGACAAGCGCCCTGACCGCGCCGTGATCGTCTATGCCCAGCGCTGTCGGGAAGCTTACTCTGACAGCGCCATCGTCATCGGCGGCATCGAAGCAAGCTTGCGCCGGATAGCCCATTACGACTACTGGTCGGATAAGGTGCGACGTTCTGTTCTGCCTGATTCCAAGGCAGACTTGTTGCTTTATAGTAATGCCGAGCGCGCTTTAGTGGAACTTGCGCATCGGTTGGCGAAGGGCATACCCATTGGCGATATTCGTGATTTGCGCGGCAGCGCCTTCATGACGCCGCATGGTTGGATGCCCGAAGGTTGGACATCGCTGGACATGAGCGGGACGGATATGCCAGCCGATCGCGGCGATGGCGCCGCTTCCACCAGCTTTGAGAAAACCACTCATCGACCAGGCGAGCCAAAAACGTTCGCTAAATCGAATCGTTATCCGGGTGGTTCCGAGCCTTTCGGTGTTCCAGCCCGCGGCCGGACAGTGATTCGCCTGCCATCCTATGAGCAGGTGAAGGATGATCCTGTGCGCTATGCACATGCCTCCCGGACTTTTCACCTCGAATCAAATCCCGGCAACGCCCGTGTTCTAGTTCAGGGGCATGGGGAGGGACGGACGCAGCGCGATGTCTGGCTCAATCCGCCGCCGATCCCATTGACTACTGCAGAGATGGATTATGTCTATGGCCTGCCTTATGCCCGCGTTCCCCATCCGGCCTATGCTGGAGCGAAGATTCCGGCTTGGGAGATGATCCGTTTTTCGGTGAATATCATGCGTGGTTGCTTTGGCGGTTGTACCTTCTGTTCGCTTACTGAGCATGAGGGGCGCATTATCCAGAGTCGTTCGGAAGATTCCGTGTTGCATGAAATTGAGGAAATCCGTGACAAGACCCCAGGGTTTACCGGAATTATTTCTGATCTTGGCGGCCCGACCGCCAACATGTACCGGCTTGCTTGCAAGCAACCACAAGCTGTATCGGCCTGTCGGCGGCTGTCTTGTGTCTATCCGGAGATTTGCGACCGACTCGATACCGACCACAGACCGTTAATTCAGCTTTACAGGAAGGCGCGCGCCTTGCCGGGCATCAAAAAGATTCTGATCGGTTCCGGCTTGCGTTATGATCTAGCCATTCGCTCGCCAGAATATGTCAAAGAACTGGCTAGCCACCATGTTGGCGGCTATCTTAAGATCGCGCCGGAACACAGCGAGGACGGGCCGCTCTCGAAAATGATGAAACCCGGCATGGCTGCCTACGACAGGTTCAAGACAATGTTCGAGAAATTCTCGCGCGAGGCCGGCAAGGAACAGTACCTTATCCCCTATTTTATCGCCGCTCATCCCGGTACCAGCGACCAGGACATGCTGGCGCTGGCGTTATGGCTGAAACGCAATAACTACCGCCTTGACCAAGTGCAGACCTTCCTGCCGACACCGTTGGCATTGGCTACCGCGATGTACCATACCGGACGGAATCCACTACGTAAGGTCACGCCTGCCAGTGAAACCATGATTGTGGTGCGCGCTGGACGACAGCGCCGTATGCAAAAGGCATTTTTACGCTACCACGAACCGGAAAACTGGCCCTTGCTGCGCGAAGCGCTCCGGCAAATGGGACGTGCCGATCTGATTGGCAACGGCAAGCAACATCTGGTGCCGTCATTTCAGCCTGCCGGGACAGGCAGGCAGGCGCGAGCGCCTGTTCGGAGGTAAGCAATCAACGCGCTGGCGGTGCCTTATCGATGCCGCCAATTGTTGTGCGGGCACCGAGACCACGTTGCTTGAACCAGCCGGCATTCATTTCCAGCGCAAATTTTGCTGGTTTTGCGGCGCAGTGATTGTTTTCCGTCTGCGGCTGCATTTCCTCGACATTGATGATGCTTCCTTGTGGGTCAAGGAAGGCCACTGCTAGCGGTAGAAAAGTATTCTGCATCCACATGCAGTGCTGGGCGGTTTCAGGAAAGACAAACAACATGCCGCGATTAATAGGCATGTTGCGGCGGTGCATCAACCCCTTTATACGGGAATCCTGTGTGCTGGCGACTTCTGCCTCGATCCGATGAAACCCGGCCGTGAGTTCGATCATTGTTTCCGCCAAGGTCGGCGGAGATGCCAAAAGCACTGTAGTTAAAATTACGCTTGATAGCAGGAACGTTTTTTTCAGCTTCATGAGCGACTGCCTTTCTGCCATGAAAAAAGGCAGGGAATCTCCCTGCCTTTTTTGGAAAAGCCCCAAGAATTATTTCTTGGCTTCAGCTTTCTTTTCTTCTTTCTTGGCAGCTACATCTGCCTTCTTCTCTTCCTTCTTAGCGGCCACGGCTGCCTTTTTCTCATCCTTCTTAGCGGCTACTTCAGTCTTTTTCTCTTCTTTCTTGACTTCCACCTTCTTGACATCAGCCTTTTTCTCATCGGCAGCGAAGCTGGCAACAGAAACGGTGGCGAATACGGCGGCGATCAGTATTGACAACAGTTTGCTCATTTTTTTTCCTTTGAAAAATAATTGGCGACCCAAAAATTTGGCCGCCCACATTATAGCGCAAGAACTATGGTTCAATTGTCAGCCAGTTCCCGCCCAAAAAACTAAGGGCAGGTTTCCCTGCCCTTTTTGAATCAATTACTTGGCTTCAGCAGCCTTTTCAGCCTTCTTTGCCTTCTTTGCTTTCTTTGCTTTCTTTGCCTTGGGAGCGTCAGCCTTGGCTACGTCAGCCTTCGGGGCATCAGCTTTGGCAGCAGCAGCGGGAGCGGCGGCGGGCTTGTCGGCAGCCTTCGGGGCTTGGGCGTAAGCGGTGGCGGCGAACGCAACGGCAAACAGAGCGGTCAGAAGCTTGGTCATTTTGATTCCTTTCCAATTAATTAATGGTGGTCTTTGATGCACCTGGGAAACCCTGGTGTCGCTTGCTTTAACGCATGGTTTTGGATGGAGTTGACAACTATTTCACACTTTCGCGGAAATTTCGCGCCAGATACCGGGCTGTAACCCCTCCAGGTTCCATGCGCCAACCGCGAAGCGGATCAGCCTTAGCGTGGGATACCCGACTTTGGCGGTCATGCGCCGCACCTGACGGTTCTTGCCTTCGCGCAGCACGATTTCCAACCAGGATGTCGGAATTTGCTTGCGATAACGGATGGGTGGGTCGCGTGGCCAGAGCGCTTCCGGTTCGGGAATAAGGCGAGCATCGCAGGGATGCGTCCGGAAATCGCCTAAATCAATGCCTTGTACCAGAGCCAGCAGCGCTGCTTCGTCGGGAATGCCCTCAACTTGGACCCAGTAGGTTTTTGGCTGCTTGAAACGGGGATCGGCAATGCGTTGTTGCAGGCGTCCGTCGCCGGTCAATACCAGCAGCCCTTCGCTGTCGGTATCTAGGCGACCGGCAGGATAGACGCCAGGAACAGGAATGTAATCCTTTAGCGTCGGACGACCGTCGGGCGAAGTAAATTGTGTCAACACGCCATAGGGTTTGTTGAACAGGATAATCCGGCTCATTGAATATACGCCTAGACAGGTGAAATCATTGGCTGACTGGAGGAGATGGGCCGATATAATAGGCGAAAAGTGAAAGGTGTTTTTGCTGCTTACCATCACATTTCACGTTTAACTTTTTTAGTTTTTCTCTTTCATTCGGTGGAGCATGCATGAACACTTCGTTAATCAAGGTACCCCAGAACGGCAAGAAAATTGTTCCTGGTCAGCCGACTCCCGACAATCCCATTATCCCCTTCATCGAAGGCGATGGCACGGGCGTCGATATTACCCCAGTCATGAAAAAAGTCGTCGATGCCGCAGTAGCGAAGGCTTACGGCGGCAAGAAACAGATTCACTGGATGGAGGTCTATTGTGGCGAGAAGTCCACTAGCCTGTATGGCCCGGATGTCTGGATGCCGGACGAAACAATGGATGCCCTCAGGGATTATGTGATTTCGATCAAGGGACCACTGACCACGCCGGTGGGCGGCGGCATCCGTTCGCTTAACGTCGCCTTGCGCCAAGTGCTCGATCTCTACGTCTGTTTGCGCCCCGTGCGTTATTTCAGCGGTGTGCCGTCGCCATTGAAGGAGCCCCATAAGACCAATATGGTGATTTTCCGCGAGAACACTGAAGACATCTATTGCGGCATCGAATGGCAGGCAGAGACCGAAGCTGCCAGGAAGCTTATCAAGTTTTTGCGGGAAGAAATGGGTGTCACGAAAATCCGTTTCCCTGAAACCTCCGGCATTGGCATCAAGCCGGTCTCGCGCGAAGGCACTGAGCGCTTGGTGCGTAAGGCGATCAATTACGCCATTGCCAACAAGCGCAAGTCGGTCACCATTGTGCATAAAGGCAATATCATGAAGTACACCGAAGGTGGCTTTCGCGATTGGGCCTATGCGCTGGCGAAGAAAGAATTTGGTGGCGTCGAGATCGATGGCGGTCCGTGGCTCAAGCTACCGGACGATAAGGCCGGAGGCGGCATCATCATCAAGGACGCTATCGCCGACGCCTTCCTGCAACAAATCTTGTTGCGTCCGGCTGAATACGACGTTATTGCCACGCTGAACCTCAATGGCGACTACATTTCCGATGCGTTGGCGGCGCAGGTCGGAGGAATTGGCATCGCGCCGGGCGCGAATATTTCCGACGAGGTTGCCATGTTCGAGGCTACCCATGGCACCGCGCCGAAATATGCCGGTCAAGACAAGGTCAATCCGGGTTCGCTGATCCTATCTGCCGAAATGATGTTACGCCATATGGGCTGGTTCGAGGCTGCCGATCGCATTATTGCGGCGATGGAAGCGACGATCAAGGACAAGGTTGTCACCTACGATTTTGCTCGCTTGATGGAAGGCGCGAAGGAAGTGTCGTGTTCGGCGTTTGGCGATGCGATGATTGAACGCATGTAACAAGCCAGTAGCAACGTGCCAAAAGAAAAGGAGTTCGAGGCCCGTTCTTAATTTGGGCTTGGTAAAGTCAAAACACAGGCAACAAAAAACCCGCCGGGGCAAAAACCGCACGGCGGGTGCAATCCTGCAAAAGAGCCGGGCTATGCCTTCTGGATGTTCGAAGCCTGCTTGCCTTTCGGGCCTTGCGTTACTTCAAACGAAACCTTTTCGCCTTCTTTCAGCGTCTTGAATCCGGACATGGTGATAGCGGAGAAATGCGCGAACAAATCTTCACTTCCATCATCCGGGGTGATAAAGCCAAAACCTTTTGAATCATTAAACCACTTGACGGTACCGGTTGCCATAAAGCCTATTCCTTAAGTTGGGACACAAAGAAATGCACTAAAGTCATTCCAGGGCATGTTTGCACTCCAAGTTCGCAACTGCTGAGAAGTACCCAAGCGGAAATTCATGAAATTGAAGGACTGCGGGGCTTTCGACACGGCGGATACTTAAAAATTACAAACACGTTATGATTCTCACGTATTTTATTCTTTATAGTCAAGCAATTTCGATGTTGCACTACAGCAATTTAATACGCGGATTAATGGGTTAGCTAAATACCTGTGCCGACGAAATGCAGAGGAAACTACCTGCTTATTCCATGCTCTAAATAGTACGGCAGATTTGACAATACGCACTAGAATCATTTTATGGCGATACGCAAGCAAGTAGAAAGCAGTGATGACTTTAGCAGTGCTCCGGTATTGGAAGCGGAAGACAGCAAGGTTACTCCGCCGCCGTTCTACAAAGTGCTGCTGCTGAATGACGATTACACACCGATGGACTTCGTTGTTCTGGTATTGGAAAAGTTTTTCGGTTTGGATCGGGAGCGGGCAACGATTGTCATGCTCAAGGTGCACCACGAGGGCAAGGGCATCTGCGGGCTCTACCCATATGACGTGGCTGCAACAAAGGTGGAGCAAGTTGGCGCCTTTGCTAGACAGCATCAGCATCCGCTCGCTTGTGTGATGGAGGAAAACTGAACATGATTGCGCAGGAACTTGAGGTCAGTTTGCACTTGGCGTTTGTCGAGGCGCGCCAGAAACGCCATGAATTCATCACGGTGGAGCACCTGCTGCTTGCCTTGCTCGACAATCCCTCCGCGGTCCAAGTGCTGAGAGCTTGTGCCGCCAACATTAGCGAACTGCGCAACGAACTCACTACTTTTATCGCTCATCACACTCCCACAGTCGCTGGCGCAGGGGAGATCGACACGCAGCCGACGCTCGGGTTCCAGCGGGTTATCCAGCGCGCTATCTTGCATGTGCAGTCCTCCGGCAAGAAGGAAGTTACAGGCGCCAACGTGCTGGTGGCGATCTTTGGCGAGAAGGATTCGCATGCTGTGTACTTCTTGCAGCGTCAGGGCATTTCACGTCTCGATGTAGTTAACTTCATTTCGCACGGTATCACCAGAACCCCTCATGCCGTTTTGCGGACTGAGACCGGACAGAATGAACAAGAGCAGGAAGGTGCGATATCCCCCAGCGCGCTCGAAAACTTTACCCAGAATCTCAATGCACAGGCATTGATTGGCAAGATTGATCCGCTTATCGGTCGCGACAAGGAACTGGAGCGCGTGATTCAGACGCTCTGTCGACGACGCAAGAATAACCCGCTGCTGGTTGGCGAGGCGGGGGTTGGCAAGACCGCCATTGCAGAAGGTCTTGCGCTACGCATTGTGGAAAAGAAAGTGCCGGAAATCCTTGCCGAAGCAATTGTGTATACCCTTGACATGGGAGCGCTTTTAGCCGGGACAAAATATCGCGGGGACTTTGAGCAACGGCTTAAGGCAGTCTTGAAGCAGTTGCTGGAAACCCCCGATACCATCCTGTTTATCGACGAGATTCATACCCTGATTGGCGCTGGCGCTGCTTCCGGGGGAACTCTTGATGCCTCGAATTTGCTCAAACCGGCACTATCGACCGGCCAGCTTAAGTGTATTGGCGCAACCACCTATCAGGAGTTTCGCGGCGTGTTTGAGAAGGATCATGCGCTGTCGCGCCGCTTCCAGAAGATCGACGTGAATGAGCCGTCGATCGAGGAGACCATTTTGATCCTGCGCGGCCTGAAGAGCCGTTTTGAGGATCACCATGGTATCAAGTACTCAAGTGCGGCGATTTCCAGTGCCGCAGAATTGGCGGCCAAGTTCATCAATGATCGGCACCTGCCAGACAAAGCAATTGATGTGATCGACGAAGCCGGCGCGGCCCAGCGCATACTGCCGAAATCCAGACAAAAGAAGGTTGTTGGCAAGACCGAGATTGAAGAGATTGTCGCGCGTATCGCACGTATTCCATCGCAGCATGTTTCTACAGATGATCGCGGCGCGCTGAAAAATCTGGATCGCGACCTGAAGAGCGTTGTTTTTGGTCAGGATCAAGCCATTGATGCGCTGGCCAAGGCAATCAAGATGTCGCGTTCCGGCCTCGGTAGTCCGCAAAAACCGATCGGTTGCTTCCTGTTTAGTGGCCCCACCGGCGTTGGCAAAACCGAAGTCGCACGCCAGCTTGCCTATTGCATGGGCATAGAGCTTATTCGCTTCGATATGTCGGAATACATGGAGCGGCATGCTGTTTCACGCCTGATTGGCGCACCTCCTGGCTACGTCGGTTTCGACCAGGGCGGTTTGCTCACCGAAGCGGTGACCAAGAAACCGCATGCCGTGCTGTTGCTTGACGAAATCGAGAAAGCCCATCCGGACATTTTCAATATCCTGTTACAGATCATGGATCATGGCACTTTGACCGATAACAACGGGCGCAAAGCTGATTTTCGCAATATCGTCATTATCATGACCACCAATGCCGGGTCGGAAGCCTTGCAGAAACCGGGCATCGGCTTTTCGACCAACAAGCATGCCGGAGATGAAATGGCGGAAATCAAGCGCATGTTCACGCCGGAATTCCGCAATCGTCTCGATGCCGCCATTTCATTCAAGTCCCTGGATACCGAGATCATTATGCGGGTGGTGGAAAAGTTCCTGATGCAACTCGAAGGGCAACTGCACGAGAAGAAAGTCGAGGCCATCTTTACCGATGCGCTCAAGTCCTGGCTTGCTCTTGAGGGATTTGACCCGATGATGGGTGCCCGGCCGATGGCGCGGCTAATCCAGGATACGATCCGGGCAGCCCTGGCTGACGAATTATTGTTCGGTCGGCTTGCAGGAGGTGGTCGCGTGACGATCGATCTCGACGGATCAAAAAAAGTCGAGCTAACTTTCGAGGACTCGGTAGAGCACGTCTGAGTTTGCTATTTACTCGTGCAGCTCCCGCGCCAGCAGGGTTGCGATGTCCAGGTTCCTATTACTGCTGTTTTTCTTTCTCGGTCTCGCGATATATTACATTCTGAGGAATTCCGTGCTTGGTCGCCGCAGGAAAGAGTTTGACCGTCGTTCGAGCAACCAATCCCAGACTGAAGAGCATATTGTAACTTGTGCCCATTGTGGTGTGTATTTACCAGAAAGCGAATGCGTTTGCCTAGGTGATCTGCACTACTGTAGCCAGGACCATTGTCGCCTTGGACCACCTCGATGACTCTTTTGCTTACGCACGAAAAACCTGAGCCTATAGTATCCGAAGCCTATTGGCGCTCGCTTTATTTTTTCAACCTCTATCGCCTTGCAGTGGCGGGCATATTCGCGCTCTCCATTTTTTTTATCAGCGACCTGTTTATTTTTGGATCGCAGAATCCGCGTCTTTTTGCTTGGGTAAGTTCTGTCTATCTGCTTCTGGCCTTGTCGTATTACGGGGCGCTACGTTTTTTTAGGCTTGGCTTTAATTTGCATCTGACATTGCATGTCATTACCGATATTCTGGCACTGACGTTGCTGATGTACGCCAGTAGCGGTTTTAGAAGCGGTCTTGCCTTTATGTTGCTGGTTGTGCTTGCAGGCGCAGGACTGGTAGGCCAGGGTCGCTTGACCCTTTTTTTTGCCGCGTTGGCGACGCTGGCGGTGCTGCTTGAACAGGGCTACCGCGTGCTGGAATTTGGTATTGATACGGCGGGTTTCGTACAAACCGGCCTCATTGGCATCGGTTTCTTCGCCACTGGAACTCTTGCGCACTTGCTGGCACGGCGAGCGCTGACCAATGCTGAATTGGCTCGCCAGCGGGGCATCGAGCTGTCCGATCAATTGGGTATCAACCGGCGTGTGATACGGGATATGCAGGATGGAGTATTGGTAGTAGATGGCGAGGGAAAATTAAAGCAACACAATCCGCAGGCAGAAACGCTGCTAGGAGTGCGTATTCCACCAAAATCCGATCTCGCAGCATTTTCTTCAGTGCTCGCTGAGTGCTACGCGCGCTGGCATCTTCACGGCATAGAAGTGTCTGAAATGATCCGAGCATCGGAAAACGGCCGCATGCTGCATGCCCGGTTTCTTCCCGCGGGAGACGGTGGGAATGCCCTTATTTACCTGGAGGATATGGAACAAGTTCGCGCACAGGCGCAACAGATGAAGTTAGCAGCTCTGGGTCGGCTTGCTGCCAATATGGCCCATGAAATTCGTAATCCTTTATCCGCAATCAGCCATGCTGCCGAACTGTTGGCAGAAGAACATCGTGCCGAAAAACGAATACGTTTGATACGTATTATTGGCGACAATAGCCAGCGGCTCAATCAATTGGTAAGCGAGATACTGGAACTGGGACGACGCGATCTTGCGCAGCCTGAGCATTTGCGCCTTGGAGCATTTGTTGAAACCTTTTTGGAAGAATTTGCCTTGCGTGAGCCGCGGGTGCGCCAGGTGGTAACGCTAAAATTTGTCCCGGATGCAATGCTGTGCTTTGACCGGGCACATCTCAACCGGGTACTCTGGAATTTGTTGAGTAATGCGCTACGCCATTGCAGTGGTGCGGCTGGAGCCATTCGCGTTGAAGTACTTGCGAGTAATGCGTCAGCACCTTTATCAGGAGGCACGGAACTTCATATTAGTGACGATGGCCCCGGCATTGATGCGGCTCATCGCGAGCAGGTGTTTGAACCATTTTTTACAACTCACAGTAAAGGCACGGGACTTGGGCTTTATATTGCCCGCGAGCTATGTGAAGCGAATGGCGTCTTACTGGAATTGCTCGATGATTCACACGGTGCGCACTTCCGTCTTGTCGTTAATGGGGGAACATGTCAGTGAAACCAGAATGTAGGGTGCGCGGCGAACAAAAACGCGTGCTGATTGTAGATGATGAGGCCGACATCCGGGAATTGCTTGATTTGACCCTAGCGCGCATGGGGTTGGCTTCCGACAGCGCTGGTTCCATTGCCGAGGCTAAGTCCTTGCTGGGCCGTCGCCGCTATCAGCTTTGCATGACCGATATGCGCTTGCCTGACGGAGACGGGCTTGAACTGGTACGCCATATCAGCGAGCAATGCAACGACTTGCCGGTGGCTGTGATCACAGCTTACGGCAGCATGGAGAACGCAGTCTCGGCGCTCAAGGCAGGCGCTTTCGATTATCTGGCAAAGCCGGTTTTGCTCGAGCATCTTCGTGCCCTGGTCAAATCCGTTCTGGACTTGCCTAAATCTGATGACGGCGAAGGGCAACCCGGTACGCGTGCGTTGTTGGGTGATTCGCCGGCCATACGGCAGGTACGATCAATGATCGAGCGTCTTGCGCGCAATCAGGCGCCTGTCTATGTATCCGGTGAATCGGGTAGCGGCAAGGAGATGGCAGCGCGATTGATTCATCAGTTAAGTGCGCGGACCAATAAACCCTTTGTCCCGGTTAACTGTGGCGCGATCCCTGAAAATCTTATGGAGAGCGAATTCTTCGGTTATAGGAAGGGCTCATTTACTGGAGCAGAATCTGATCGTGAAGGCTTTTTCCAGGTTGCGCAGGGCGGCACGCTTTTTCTCGATGAGGTGGCCGACTTGCCTTTACCCATGCAGGTGAAATTATTGCGCGTAATTCAGGAAAAAAAAGCGCGCAAAGTAGGCGCCACAGCCGAGGAAACGGTTGATGTGCGTATCATCTGCGCGACCCATCAGGATCTGAAGAGACTGGTTGAGCGCGGTAGTTTTCGTCAGGACTTGTTTTATCGGATTAACGTAATCGAGTTAAAAATGCCCACTCTGCGAGAGTGCCGTGAAGACATACCCTTGCTGGCAAAAAGTATAGTCGAACGTTTAGTCAAGGCTGGAGGTGTTTTTGCTTCGCCTCCCCAGCTTACTTCCGCGGCTTTGGCAGGGTTGTGCGAGTATCCCTTTCCGGGTAATTTCAGGGAACTTGAGAACGTGCTGGAGCGCGCCCTGGCGCTGCTTGACGGCGATGTGATTGATGTCGCTGACCTTCAATTGGTCCCACCAGTTCAATACGGAGAGGAAGATATGCCGCCGCCCGGATCGTTGCCGCTGCAGGACTGTCTTGACCGCGTAGAAAGACAGACCATTCTCGACGCGCTCCAGAAAACCCGCTTTAATAGAACAGCAGCTGCAAAGGTGCTTGGCGTTACGTTCCGATCATTGCGTTACCGTATGGAACGGCTGGGCATGAACGAATAAAAGTGAGCATCAGGCTGACTTTGCCGGCTGTCTCAATATCTGGTGCCGCGTCGATCTCCGGGGGGATGTTGACTGGCGTTCGTTATTGGCCATCGCCGAACTTCGACGAACGCCCCGATGGAGAAAAAATCCATCTGATTGTTGTCCATGCCATTAGCTTGCCTCCCGGCGAATTCGGCGGAGATGGAGTTGAGGGCTTGTTCACCAACCAGCTCGATCCGGCAACACACCCCTTCTATCGTGATATATACAACTTGCGCGTCTCTGCGCATTTCTTCGTGCGTCGCGATGGTTCGATTACCCAGTATGTTTCTTGCGACAAGCGCGCCTGGCATGCTGGCATCTCGTGCTGGGGAGGTCGCGAGCAATGCAACGATTTTTCCATAGGCATTGAGCTGGAAGGATGTGATGAAAAAGCATTCGAATTTATCCAGTATCAATCGCTGGCCTATCTTGTTCGTGTGTTGGCGCAATATTATCCGATAGAAGAGATTGTCGGACACGCGGACATCTCTCCGCTTCGCAAGACTGACCCAGGGCCGTGTTTCGAGTGGGCGTTGTTGAAAAGTGAAATATTTGCCAATCTTTTAGCTTGATCCATTTCACATTTATCCAATGCTCGTTTTTAAAAAAAACTGCGGCGTGAATATCAAAAACTCTTGCAAGTTAATAATCAAGCTACTACAATTAGTAGCGATTGCTTGCTGACCTACTATATATAGTAGGTCAAACAAAAAACCAGCATGGTTATGATTGGACAATCTGACGTGCAAAAAGCCAGATCATGACCGTGTGCCGTATGCGTGATGTCAAGAAGGACGGGTCTGCGGCAGTTGTCTGCCGCAGGATGCGACAGGAGATGCTTGATGCAGCTAGCCGATGATGTGATGCTACAGACCAGCACACTATCCTTGGCTTTGTCCTCGTTATCGCCCCCTGCTTCTTATAAACCGGCAGACTCCGGTTTCGTCATCCAGGCTTTTTGTTATCCCCCGAATTTTGTTGCCGCGACATTTCATTTTTGCCGCCGGATAGGCCTTTGTCTGAAGCGCAGGTCGCTTTATGAACTCGGGAAGGGAAAAGTTGCAACGCGGCATCGAACTACTGAACATGAAGGCAGGGCGCGTGGAGAGGCGCTCTGTAGATTGCCAGCATAATGTTGGCAATGAACGGATGGGATATTAAGAATTCAAGGGTTACGGCTTGCGTGACTTTGGATACCCATGCTAGTACAGACGGGTAAAGTTGGTGATATTTCTTTCCTGTTACTTTGTTAAGGAGGTTCGAAATGGCTGAAGGGAAAACCAAGGTTAAAAAGCCGGCAGTGAAAAAAGCTGCTCCAGTGAAAAAAGTCGTAGCGCCGAAAAAAGCGGTAGCGGCAAAGAAGGCAGCGCCTAAGAAAGCTGCAGCACCAAAGAAACCAGCCGCCGCCAAGAAAACGGTAGCGAAAAAAGCAGCACCGGCAGCAAAGAAATCTATTGCTGCGAAGAAGCCAGTAGCGAAGAAGCCCGTAGCTGCGAAGAAGCCAGTAGCAAAGAAGGCCGTAGCCGCGAAGAAGCCGGTAGCGAAGAAACCCGTAGCTGCGAAGAAACCGGCAGCGAAGAAGGCCGTAGCCGCGAAGAAGCCGGCAGCAAAGAAACCCGTAGCCGCGAAGAAGCCGGTAGCGAAGAAACCCGTAGCTGCGAAGAAACCGGCAGCGAAGAAGGCCGTAGCCGCGAAGAAACCCGTAGCTGCGAAGAAGCCGGCAGTAAAAAAAGCGGCCCCAGTCAAAAAGGTTGCAGCACAGCCAACCGCTGCTGCAGCGCCTGCCGCAACTGTTACGCCTTCAACCGCGGCGACCCCGGGTGTCAAGTCCGCCTTGAATCCGGCTGCCGCCTGGCCTTTTCCTACAGGCTCGCGTTCATCCTAAGCTTCAGCAAGGAGTGCGCAAAGGACGCGGGAAACTTTTTCGGTTTCCCGCGACTTGTTACAGGCAGGCGCGGCAGGCTTATAGCCGCCGCGCCCGTCTTCTTCTAGTTATCTATCCAGGCCATTCCTCACCCAGAGCATTCTGAACCCATTCAACGGGTGGCACACACACTGTTTCAGCATGCGGTCGTTATGGGTGCGGCGCGTTGATCATTGACCGCAAGCTTATTTCGCGTAGCGCGGATGTCTGTCGGCAGTTAAAATAGCAAATTGCCCATATTTCTCTTTTAGCAGACATACCGATGGATGAAAGATTGCGCGCTGAGGCGCTTGAGTATCACCTCCTGCCAAAACCTGGCAAGATTTCCGTTACACCGACCAAGGCGCTGGACAATCAGTATGACCTCTCGCTTGCCTACTCACCTGGTGTAGCGGCTGCCTGTGACGAAATCGTCGCCGATCCAATCAATGCGTACAAATATACCTCGCGCGGTAATCTGGTCGCGGTAATTTCCAACGGTACTGCGGTGCTGGGACTTGGCAATATCGGTCCGCTCGCCGGCAAACCGGTAATGGAAGGCAAGGGTGTCTTGTTCAAGAAATTTGCTGGCGTCGATGTGTTTGATATCGAGGTTGACGAACTGGATCCTGACAAGCTGATCGACATCGTAGCTTCGCTCGAGCCTACTTTTGGGGGTATCAACCTGGAAGATATCAAGGCGCCCGAATGTTTTTATATTGAACGAAAACTGCGTGAGCGGCTCAATATCCCGGTTTTCCATGACGACCAGCACGGCACCGCGATCATCGCTAGTGCTGCGGTGCTCAATGGGCTGCGCTTGGTTAATAAGAAAATTAGCGAGGTGAAGCTTGCGTGTTCAGGTGCTGGAGCTGCTGCCATTGCGTGTCTTGATCTGCTGGTAAGCCTGGGGCTGAATCCGAAGAACGTCTTCATTGCCGACAGCAAAGGCGTGGTTTACGTTGGTCGCGAAAGTAACCTCGATCCTTCCAAGGCCAGGTATGCGCAGCAGACCGACGCCCGCACCTTGGCCGATATTCTTCCCGATGCAGATATTTTCCTCGGCCTTTCCGCAGCAGGTGTGCTCAAGCCGGAAATGGTGAAAACCATGGCGCCGAATCCGCTGGTTCTTGCCATGGCCAACCCGATTCCGGAAATCCTGCCTGAAGAAGCAAAGGCGGTGCGGCCGGACGCAATCATTGCCACCGGTCGTTCGGATTATCCGAATCAGGTCAACAACGTCCTTTGTTTTCCGTTCATTTTTCGAGGAGCGCTCGATGTTGGCGCCGTCACCATCAACGACGAAATGAAACTGGCTTGTGTGCATGCAATTGCCGAACTGGCGCATGCCGAACCGTCGGAATTGGTTGCTGCGGCCTATAAAACCGAGGATCTCAAATTCGGGCCGGAATACTTGATTCCCAAGCCCTTCGATCCACGACTGATCCTGAAGGTGGCACCTGCCGTAGCTAAAGCGGCAATGGACTCAGGTGTGGCTAGGCGCCCGATTCCCGACCTTGACCTGTATCGCATGCAGTTAAATGAGTTCGTCTATCACTCCGGATTGCAGATGCGACCGTTATTCCTTGCGGCGAAAAAAACCCCGCAGCGTATCGTCTTCTGCGAAGGTGAGGATGAGCGGACGCTACGCGCAGTGCAAACCGTGGTTGACGAATCCTTGGCAAAACCCATATTGATTGGTTCTTCCGCGACAGTAAATAAGCAAATTGCCAGTTGCGGCTTGCGCATTCGAGTTGGCGAACACTTTGAACTGTTTGATACCGATTCCGATGCGCGTTATGAGCAACTCTGCGCTGATTATTACGACCTGATGTGTTGCAAGGGCGTGAGCAATATCGAGAGCAAGCGCGATGTGCGCAGCCATGCAACCCTTTTAGGCAGTTTGCTGGTCAGGCAAGGGTTTGCCGACGGCATGGTATGCGGTACTTCCGATAAATACTCGGCGCATCTTGTCCACGTTGCCAATGTGATTGGCCTGAGGCCTGGGATCGGCAATTACTACGCAATGAATCTCCTGATATTGCCGAAGCAAACGCTATGTATTGGCGATACGCACGTAAACTACGATCCAACAGCCGAGCAACTGGCCGAAATGTCGCTTCTGGCGGCGGAGGCCTTGCAGCGTTTCCATATAACTCCGAAGCTGGCCTTGCTTTCCCACTCCAGCTTTGGCGGCGAAGACACGCCATCCGCGCAAAAAATGCGTCAAACTCTGGAAATATTGCGCCAACGCGCTCCCGATCTTGAAGTGGAGGGAGAAATGCAGGGGGATGCTGCGCTTTCAGAGGGCGTTCGCAAGCAGGTTTTCCCCACTTCGTCTTTGAAAGGTTATGCCAACGTGCTGGTTATGCCATCACTGGATGCCGCCAACATCACTTTCAACTTGCTCAAGACCGCAGCGGGAGGCGGGTTCACCATCGGCCCATTGTTGCTAGGCGCAGCGCATCCGGTACATATACTCACCCCATCGGCAACGGTGAGACGCATAGTCAACGTGGCGGCATTGCTGTCTGTTGAAGCTGCTAGCCAGCCAGCGCGGTAACAGGATGACTCAGTAGTCTAATGATTGCGGAATTCCCCAAAATTGCTCTGATCCTGACCGGCGGTGGCGCTCGCGCCGCTTATCAAGTTGGGGTGCTGTCAGCGTTACGAGAGTTGTTGCCTAAGCCACAGCGCAATCCTTTTCCTATCCTTTGTGGGAGTTCGGCGGGGTCCATTAATGCTGCCATGATTGCGGTGTGGTCAGAGGCTTTTGATACCGCTATCGAGAACCTATTGTTCTTTTGGCGGAATTGCCATGCCAGCGATGTGTATCGCACCCACTCTCCAGGCTGGTTCGCTTCGCTGAAGCCGTGCTGTCTAAACAAGCGCCGTTCGCTACTCGACAATGCGCCGCTGAAGGCATTGCTTTCGCGCAGCATCGACTTCGGCCGTCTCGATAGCGCCATCGCCAATGCAGCCCTGCATTCACTAAGCATTACCTGTTCCGGCTACGATTCAGGGCAAAGCGTCAGTTTCTTCCAGGGGCGCACCGATCTTGAGCCGTGGCAGCATCCCCAAAGTTGTGGGGCGCATGTCAAGCTCACCGTTGATCACCTTATGGCCTCGGTCGCGATCCCTTTTGTTTTCCCTGCCGTCAAAATAAACCGCGAGTATTTCGGGGACGGTGCAATGCGCCAGACGAGTCCAGTTTCCCCCGCGATCCAATTCGGCGCCGATAAGGTTCTGGCAATTGGCGACGGGTATATATGCGGGGAGGCTTATCGTGGGAACGGTGGATCATACCCATCCTCAGCCAGAATTGCCGGACAGGTGCTATCCAGCGTTTATCTCGACAACCTGTCGCAGGACCTGGACCGTGCCAAGCGCATCAATGCATTGCTTCCCATGATTCCGGAGGAACTTTGGCGTGAGAAGAATGTTTGCTATCGGCAGATCGAAATCATGGCTATAACCCCGTCCGAGCGGCTTGATCAGCTTGCCGAACAGCATGCATCCTGCTTGCCAGGCGCAGTGCGCAAGATGTTATGCGGCACTGGCGCGACGGATGCAGGAGGGGGCGCGCTTGTCAGCTACCTGCTGTTCGAGCCGTCCTATACCCAGGCACTGATCGATTTGGGTTATCGGGATGCGATGGTTCGACGTGATGAACTCACGACTTTTTTTGAAGTTTTTTATTAACAAATTGCTTCAAATACTTAATTTAGCAGTGAGATTGCCGTTTATTGTGTATTGGCTTTGAGGCCAGCCGCTGTTAAACTTGCATTAGTATCAATCCGGAGCTTGGTGATCAGTAGATGAAAATAACCCAATTAATATTATTGGCAATGATCGGCCTGGCTGTTGGGGCAGGCCCTATCGAGTCGGAGGCAGCGCAAAAGCCACACACGACCAAAAAGCACAAGCTGAAGAAGAAACTGAAGCAGAAGCGTACCAGCAAGGCGGCACTGCAAGAAACTGCAGGATTGGTGTTGCAATCGGCTTCGGCACTGGTACAGGATCAAGAGACCGGGCAAATTATTTTTGAAAAGAATGCTGGCGCAGTGCTGCCTATCGCATCCATCACTAAGCTGATGACCGCAATGGTGACACTCGATGCTAGGCCGGGCCTAACCGAAACCTTGACGATCGGCGATGCGGACGTAAGCAGTTTCAAAAGCACGCGCTCCCGTCTTAAGGTGGGAACACGCCTGAGTCGCGAAGAAATGTTGCGCCTTGCCCTGATGTCCTCCGAGAATCGTGCCGCCTCGGCCTTGTCTCGCCATTATCCGGGTGGGCGCGATGCCTTCATCGCTGCGATGAACCAGAAGGCCACGTCGCTTGGCCTCCAGGATACGCAATTTTCCGACCCGACCGGGTTGTCTCCTGCCAACGTCTCCAGCGCAAGAGACTTGGTCAAGATGGTAACTGCAGCCCACCAATATCCCCTGATCCGAGAATTTTCCACGACTACCGAATATGTGGTTCCCGTCGCCAGCCGTTCTCAGGTATTCCGTAATACCAATAGCTTGGTTAAAAGCTCAACCTGGGACATAGGCTTGTCGAAGACGGGCTACATCAACGAAGCAGGGAAATGCCTGGTGATGCAGGCATGGTTGAATCATCGGCCGACAATTATTGTTTTGCTCGATTCGTGGGGCAAGCTGACTCGTATTGGCGATGCAAACCGTATCAAGCGTTGGGTCGAAAGTGCTTCTCTAGCATCACGGCCAACGGCCGGCTGATCCTGTTGGGACAGAATCCAGCAGTCAGCAAATATCTTATGCCGTGTTCCGGCTGGTTGTTTGAAGCAATGCCCAAGTTTTTAACAGAACCAGCCTGGTTGGAGGTAATAGCGTGAATTTCTTCAATCAAATGTTGGATGTCTTCGGCCTTTCGATGTGGAGCAATATTCCGCATATAGGCCCCAAGCTTGCCAAGGCGAATGGGATCGATATTGCCTATGAAATCTTTGGCTTCGACCATTCAACGCCAATTCTGCTCATTATGGGCTTCGGACAGCCTATGTCCGGATGGGACGACGAGTTTTGCTACCGGCTGGCGGCGCAAAATTATCGGGTAATTCGTTTCGATAATCGCGACATGGGCAGGTCGACAAAAATCAATCAGTTTGAGATCCCCACCCTGTCGCAAATCCTACAGTTAGGCATGACCGGCATCTCATTGTCGACACCCTATACGCTGGACGACATGATGAAGGACTCGGTGGGTTTGCTTGACGCGCTGGATATTCCCGCAGCGCACGTAGTCGGCGCCTCCATGGGCGGCATGATCGGTCAGCTTATGGCTATTTACCATCCGGCCCGGGTTTTAACTTTGACATCGATCATGTCTACTACGGGCGAACCGGGCTTGCCTCCGCCAAGCCCGGAGGTATTGCAGGCGCTTTTAATGCCGGCGCCGAAAGAACGTAATGCCTTTATCAAACATTTCGCCGGCACTTCGCGGATATTGCGCGGGCAGGGATTTCCCAAGGATGAGGCACGCGACAAGGAAAGAGCGGTGCTATTGTATGATAACGGCATCCCTCTGGAAGGCGCTAGCCGGCAGTTCGTCGCGGTAGCCGTCTCAGGCAGCCGCCGCATGATGCTAGGGTCGGTTAAAGTCCCGACGCTCGTTATCCATGGCGAGGAAGACAGGCTGTTGCCAGTCATACACGGCCATGCAACTGCCGCAGCCATTCCCGGTGCCGAATTAAAGGTAATCGAAGGCATGGGGCACGCCATGCCCGAGGAACTGTGGCCGGAGCTGATCGAAGCCATCGTAAGTCATACAAGGCAATAGCCTTGCCATTCATGTCGATCCCAAGCGCAGGGCATCGCAAGGGGACATGTGTAGTGAACGCGACTTGTAGAGAGTAGCAGTTCCTGCTATTGCCGGCAGACTACTGTTGCTTAAACTCCGTAATAGGTGTTGAGGCGGGCACGCATCTTAAGTGTCTGGCTGTCGATTGTTTCACCGTTGCTGCGGATTTCGCCGCCAACAGTTACAGCAATTTGCGATGCGCGACGGGCGGCTAATTCCGGGCCGCCGCCGGTGCCGCCAAAGACTGGCGCAATGAAACCATTCAGCGGCGTGACAGAACCGCGCACATCGACTTCGGCGATCTTCCGGCCGTCTTTCCAGATTTCCGCATAAACGCCGGCTCTGTCATCGAATGTCGTTGAGGGCTGTGACGACAATTCAACAGTGTCGTTCGCTGGATTGGAGTTGTCGGGCGTAGAAGCTTCTGGGGTGTTCGCCCCGGTTTGAAGCGGGTTGCTGTCAGCGATGGAAGCCTGGGGATGTTGTAAAAAGGCCGGTAAGGCGGGGCTGGAGGAAGAGGATATCAACATGACGTTCCGGTAGATTTCTTGGTATTGCCATGCCTATAAGCAAGGGATATGCCAAGGACAAATGCTGGAACTGCGCCGGTTTATCGGGAAAAAAGAAGGGGCAACATGGCAACATCTGCCAGCTGACCGGCAAAATGTTCAAGATGACCGGCAGCCTATTCAGGCCGTCGTTGCGCAGGATAATTACTTACAGCCTAGGTTTCGCCCAGTTCGAACTGAGCGTAGCCTTTCAGGAAGAACAGCTCAACGCTGTTTGGATGTAAGCGCTGCCCGAAAGGCGGCTCTGGGCCGGAGACGGTCTAGCGTCAATGTGGGGGGGGGGGGTTGCAGGCGCATTTTCAGCATAAAGCGCAATCAATCGAGCGCCTCGCGAAATGTCCGTAATAAGACTATAAAACTATAGGGTCTGTCCCGCCGTCTTTGTTCGTGCGAAAATTAAGTTCTTTTTCAATAATTATCGGGAGAAACAGGTGAAAACCAGTGTTGTCGTAAATCTATCCAATCGCCACATGCACCTTGCGCAGGAAGACGTGGAAATCCTTTTTGGTAAAGGCTATCAGCTTACCAACCTTAAGCCACTGATGCAGCCTGGACAGTTTGCCTGCAACGAATGCGTGACAATCAAGGGAGACAAGGGTTCCATCGAGAAGGTGCGCGTGCTGGGGCCAACCCGCAAGGAAACCCAGGTGGAGATCCTGCAAAGCGACGTGTTCAAGCTCACATCAAAATCTGTCCCCGTCCGCGATTCCGGCAAGCTTGAGGGCAGCGCGGCGGTAGAACTGGTCGGTCCGGCAGGCAGCGTCAAGAAGGAGCGCGGCTTAATCCTCGCCGTGAGGCACATCCACATGGATCCCAAATCCGCCGAGGAATTTGGCGTAGTAGATAACCAGCTACTGAAACTGCGTGTTGGCGCGCCAAGCCGCGAAGTTGTTTTTGAAAATGTCGTGGCGCGTGTCAATGCTTCGTATGCCCTTGAATGCCACATCGATTTCGACGAAGGCAATGCTTGCGGGATCGGTAATGGCACCATGGCGGAAGTCATCAAGTAATCAGGCTGGATCGGTTCAACACTTTTTGGGCAGTCTTCCTGCCTAGAATATCTCAAGCCTACCTGCTGTTTTTTTGGCGGCAGGTAGGCTTGGTTTTTTGAACGCGGCTTGATCGGCAACTGTCAGATTACTGTTAGGCAAATGTCGGTAATCAGGCAATTAGGGGAAGTTCAGGTACATCTTTACCATTGTCCCCGTACGGCCAAGTTGTGTTCACTCCACTTGCTTGTTTGAAGTATTAGCATATACTTATGAACATGAAGCCGAACTTTATCCCAAGAATGCTTTCGCACACCGCATCTCTACTGATGTTGTGGATGCCATGTGCCGGGACGTTGGCGCAGTCCCCCGCTCCGCTAGCGGTTGTCTCGGTCGAACTACGCGAAGTCGACCTGACCTACCCGGCTGACGCCGTAGTCGAGGCCATCAAACAGGCGACCGTTGCTGCTCAGGTGCAGGGCCGTATCATCGAGGTACGCGCCGATGCTGGCGATCGAGTGCGCGCGGGGCAGGTGTTGATGCGTATCGACGAGCGCGAGACGGGACAAGCGTTGGCAGTGACCCAAGCACAACTGGCTAACGCCAAGGCAAATTACGAACGCACCCGCAATCTGTTCGCACAAAAGTTTGTCAGCCAGGCCGCACTGGACAAGGCCGAGTCCGACTACAAGGCGGCCGCTGCTAGCACAGGACAAGCGGGCGCAGTTGCCAGCTTTACTACCATCACCGCGCCTATCAACGGCATCGTCGCCCAGCGCCATGCCGAATTGGGCGAAATGGCCAGCCCCGGCAAGCCTCTGATTACCATCTTCGAACCCAAGGGGCTGCGCGTCATCGCCAGCATCCCGCAATACAAGCTGGCCGATATCCGGCAAAAGCCGCAAGCCAGGGTGGAATTCCCCGAAATCGGAAAATGGCTCGATGCGGCTCGCGTTGAAATACTTCCGACCGCCGATGCGCGCACCCATGCCGTTAGCGCCCGTATCTACCTGCCCGAGGCTGTTGAAAGTATCGGAGGCATTGTGCCCGGTATGTTTGCGCGTGCTCACTTCATCGTGGGCAAGGCGAAAAAACTGCTGGTGCCTGCTACTGCCGTATTGCGCCGTAGCGAAGTGACTGCGGTGTATGTGATTGATGAAAAAAACTTGCCTCACCTGCGTCAGGTGCGCTTGGGTGAGGCTGTGTCAGCCGGTGTTCAACCGCCATCGCTGGAAGTTCTGGCCGGCTTGACGGCGGGAGAAACAGTCGCACTTGATCCAGTCAAGGCTGGCATTCAATTAAAACAGGCCATAAAGAAGTAACCACTTACATCAGGCCATGATGGGCATTTCCGGACGTATCGCCAAATTCTTCCTGCGCTCGCAGATGACGCCGTTGATTGCGCTGGTCGCGCTGTTGCTTGGCATTTTTGCCGTGCTGGTGACACCGCGCGAGGAAGAGCCGCAGATCAATGTGACCATGGCGAACGTATTCATTCCCTTCCCCGGCGCATCGGCGAAGGAAGTGGAAAGCCTCGTTTCCCGGCCTGCCGAACAGGTGCTGTCGCGCATTTCAGGCATCGAGCATGTGTATTCGGTGTCGCGTCCCGGCATGGCAATTCTGACGGTGCAGTACATCGTCGGCGAAGACCCGATTCAGGCGTTGGTTCGCCTCTACGACACCATCAACTCGAACCGCGACTGGCTTTCGCCTAATCTTGGTGTGCTCGACCCGATCATCAAGCCGAAGGGCATCGATGATGTGCCGATCGTCACGCTGACTTTCTGGAGCGCTGGCACCGATAAGCTTCCGGGCAAATCGGCGTTTGAACTGCAACAGGTTGCTCGCGCCGCCGAAATCGACCTCAAGCGCATTCCCGGCACGCGCGATGTCGCCACGATTGGCGGCCCCGGCCATGTCGTGCGCGTGAACATGGACAGCGAACGCATGAATGCCCATGGCGTCACGGCGCAGGACATCAAGGCGGCATTGCAAGTGGCGAATGCTTCCCAGCCTGCGGGCAGCCTGGTTTCCGGAAACCGCGAATTGCTGGTGCAGACCGGCACCTATATTGAAACAGCCAGCGACGTGAAAAAGCTGGTCGTCGGCGTGCAGGGCGGCAAGCCGGTGTTCATGTCGGACGTTGCCAGCATCGTCGACGGCCCCGACCAGCCCTCGCGTTATGTCTGGTTCAGCGCGGGCGCAGCAGCTAAAACAAAAGGGATAGCGTTGCAGGGCGGTGAGAATGAATTACCCGCGGTCACGCTGTCGATATCGAAGAAACCTGGCGTCAATGCCGCCGATGTCGCCGCAGCGGTCATCGCCCGCGCCAACGCGCTCAAGGGCACGGTGATCCCCGAAGGCGTCGAATTCACCGTCACCCGCAACTACGGTGAAACGGCCACCGACAAGGCGCAGAAACTCATCGGCAAGCTGGTCTTCGCCACTGCCTTTGTTGTCCTGCTGGTGCTGTTTGCCTTGGGCAAGCGTGAGGCGGTTATCGTCGGCACGGCAGTAACCCTGACGCTGGCGGCAACGTTGTTCGCTTCCTGGGCGTGGGGCTTCACGCTGAACCGCGTGTCCCTGTTTGCGCTGATTTTTTCCATCGGCATCCTGGTTGATGACGCCATCGTCGTTGTCGAGAACATTCATCGCTGGCATTTGCTGCACACGGAAAAATCGCTGGCCGAGATTATTCCCTGCGCGGTCGATGAAGTCGGCGGGCCGACCATACTGGCGACTCTGACGGTGATTGCGGCGCTGTTGCCGATGGCTTTCGTGTCAGGTCTGATGGGGCCGTACATGAGTCCGATCCCGATCAACGCTTCGATGGGCATGTTCATCTCGCTCGCCATCGCCTTCATCATCACGCCTTGGTTGTCGCTGAAACTACTGGGAGGCCAGAAACATTCCACCACGGTTGACGCAGAGCCAATGCCTTCCACCCTGGACAAGTTCTTCAGGCGCGTATTGGCCCCCTTCCTCGACGAAGCCACCGGCAAGCAAGCGCGGCGCAAGCTGTGGCTCGGCGTCCTGGCGGCGATTCTGTTTTCTGTTTCGCTGGCGGCGGTAAAACTGGTGGTGCTGAAAATGCTGCCATTCGACAACAAGAGCGAATTCCAGGTTGTGCTCGACATGCCGGTCGGCACGCCGCTGGAGGAAACCGCCAGGATCTTGCGCGAGATCGGCGCGACGCTTGCGACAGTCGAGGAAGTCAGCGATTACCAAGCTTATGCCGGCACCGCCAGCCCGATCAACTTCAACGGCTTGGTGCGTCAATATTATCTGCGCACTGCCCCGGAGATGGGCGACATCCAGGTCAATCTGGTCGACAAGAAACACCGCCATCGCCAGAGCCATGAAATAGCAACATCAGTGCGTAAGCGCGTGACGGCGATCGCCAAAAAATACGGTGGCAATGCCAAGGTGGTCGAAGTTCCGCCCGGCCCGCCGGTGCTCTCCCCTATCGTTGCCGAAATCTACGGTCCCGATTACGCCGGGCAAATCGCCGTCGCCAAGAAAGTGCGCGAGCAGTTCGAAAGCACCACTGACATCGTCGGCAGCGACGATACTAGCGATGCCGACACCGAGAAACTGGTGCTGCGCGTTTCCCAGAGCAAGGCGGCGCTGCTCGGCGTGTCCCAGCGCGACATCGTCGAAGTGGTGCGGCTTGGACTCTCCGGCGAGGATGTCACGCCGCTGCATGGTGGCGATAACAAATATGAGATTCCGGTACGCATTACACTACCAGCCGAGCGGCAGAACTCGCTCGACCAGTTGCTCAAGCTGCGCGTGCGCTCGCGCGAAGGGAACCTGGTGCCAGTGTCAGAGTTAGTTGAGGCGCGGCCGGTAGCGCGCGAGAAAGTGATTTATCACAAGGATCTTTTGCCGGTGGTGTATGTCATCGGCGACATGGCGGGCAAGCTGGATTCACCTCTATATGGCATGTTTGACATCCGTGCCAGGACCAAAGGCATGGCGCTCGATGGCGTCAAGGGTGGCGGAGGTATCCTGGGCGAATATTTCATCCGCCAGCCGCAAGACCCCTATGCGGGCTACAGCCTGAAATGGGACGGCGAATGGCAGGTCACTTACGAAACCTTCCGCGACATGGGCATCGCCTATGCGGTGGGGTTGGTGTTGATCTACCTGCTGGTGGTGGCGCAGTTCAAGTCCTACCTTGTGCCGCTCATCATCATGGCGCCGATCCCGCTCACCATCATTGGCGTGATGCCCGGCCATGCGCTATTCGGCGCCCAATTTACGGCCACATCGATGATCGGCATGATCGCGTTGGCCGGCATCATCGTGCGCAACTCGATCCTGCTGGTTGACTTCATCAACGATCAGTTGGCGAGCGGCATGGACTTCACCGAAGCGGTGATCCAGTCCGCTGCCATCCGTTCCAAGCCGATTGCGCTGACCGGACTGGCGGCCATGCTCGGCGCATTGTTTATTCTCGATGACCCGATTTTCAACGGTCTTGCCATCAGCCTGATTTTCGGCATCCTCGTTTCCACCGTGCTGACGCTGGTGGTTATCCCTGTGCTGTATTTTGTGGCAATAAACAACCGTCGCAGGATGATTTAGCTTGTTTCGACTTTTTGGAGAAACGCCATGACCACCAATCAATATATCCGTATTTTCGCAGGCGCTTTCGTGCTCATTTCACTGGCGCTCGGCGTCGAGGCCAGCCCGCTGTTCATGAACAAAAACTGGCTCTGGTTTACCGCCTTTGTCGGAGCCAATTTGTTCCAGAGTGGTTTCACGCGATTTTGTCCGCTGGAAAGGGTTCTCAAGAAATTTGGCGTCAGGGAATAAGTTGCAACACGATCTTTCGCAAGTCTCGTGAAAAATCAAAGCTAGTGCTAATATCATGATGTCGCGTTTTGATTAGCGACAACCGGCTTGGCTCAACGTCCCAGCTTGGTTGTATCGGTCAATAAAGCTGGTGATTTCATGACAGATAGCGCTTATAACCAAAAACAAGATTCCGACTTTCTTTCACGCAGCCTCGCCCTACTCAGTGAAGGCATGCATCAGCTCGATGTTGGTATATCCATATACGATGCTGACCTGTTGCTGGTAGCTCGCAACAAGCGTTTCCTGGAGATTTTCGATCTGCCTGAAGGAATGGCGCAGGTAGGCAAACCGCTCATACCCGTCCTGGTATATCTTGCAGAGCAAGGTGAATACGGTACTGTCGATCCCGGCCAGTTTGTGGATGAAGTGGTCGAGATGCTGCGTACCATGAAAGGGCCGTTCTCCTATGAACGCCGTCGTGCCAACGGAAGCTATTACGAAGCTCACACCACGAAACTCGAAAGTGGCGGTTACATCACCATCCACACGGATATCACCCAGCGCAAGCAACGCGAAGAGGAACTGGAAGCCAGGGTAATCGAGCGCACGGCCGAACTGCTCCAGCGGGAAAGCGATTTGCTGGATGAAAAAGCATTGTTCAACTCGTGCCTGGAAACCTTGCGTCAAGGTATTGTCGTCGTCGACAAGGACCTCAAGCTGCGCATCGGCAACCGGGCATTGATTGGTCTACTGGAATACCCTGAGGCCCTTGTTGTTCCAGGCACGCCTTTCGAGAAAATTGCCCGTTTCAACGCGGAACGCGGCGACTACGGTCCTGGCGATGTGGAAGAATTGGTGAAACAGCGGATGACGCAAGCCCGCAATCCGATCTCCCGCCACATGGAGCAAGCCAGACACAACAATATCGTAGTTGAGGTTCGCGGCGATCCAATGCCAGCTGGGGGGTTCGTTACTACCTACACCGATATCACCGAGCGCAAGCAGGCCGAAATCAAGTTGCTGGAAAGTAAAAACCGCCTCGATGTGGCTATGACGGAGATTGAGCTGATCCTGCGGAATGCTTCCATAGGCATTCTTACCGTCGTTCCCGTGGAAGATGGCCGCCGGCGGGTCATGCGGCGCGTGAACCTGGCACTGGAGGAAATGCTCGGTTATGAGCATGGAGAGCTGGAAGGCTTGAGTACTCGCAGCTTGTACCCAAGCGATGAAGAATATGAAGCCGTGAGCAACGGCTATACCCGGATAGTTTTAACTGGGCAAACCTATCAGGGTGAGCATAATTTTTTGCGCAAGGATGGTCAGACCATTATCGGGATATTGCGCGGTTCCGCCATTGAGCCCGAAGACCCGGGCAAAGGCGCGATCTGGTTGATCGAGGATATTACCGAGCGCAAGCGGATCGAAGCTGAACTGGCGGCAAAGACAGAACTCTTGAAGGTCGGCACCGACAACATGCCGGCCGCCTTGGTGATCTGGGACAAAGATCTGCGTTACGTGCTGTGGACGCCGAAAGCCGAGGAATATTTCAATTTGCCGCCAGGCATGCTGGAAGGCAAGACCCTTGAGCAGATGAGCCGTTATTTTGCCGAGCGCGGCGACTTTGGCTCCGGCGACATCGAGACCCTGGTTCGGGAACAATTGCAACACTATCAGGGTATGGAAACCATGCATGTTGAACGGCATATGCCCGATGGCAGGATACTCGATGTGCGACGCAGCCCCCTCCCTTCAGGCGGTTATGTCAGCGTCTCTCAAGACATTACCGAGCGCAAGCGCCTGGAAGACGAATTGGTGGCGCATCGTGACAATTTGCAGGAACTGATTATCGAACGGACCATTGATTTGATGCAGGCCAAGGAGGGGGCGGAACGGGCTAACCAGAGCAAGTCGGAATTCCTCGCCAACATGTCGCATGAGTTGAGGACGCCGATGCATGCCATTCTTAGCTTCGCTAAGATCGGCATGACCAAGGTGGCTAGCGCCAGCCCCGAGAAACTGCGCGAATACTTCGACAAGATACATAGCAGCGGTGAGCGCCTGTTGGGTTTGCTCAATTCCCTGCTCGATTTGTCCAAGCTGGAAGCAGGCAAGATGGTGCTCGATTGCCAGCCAACCGATCTTCTCGATCTGACACGCAAGGTGGCTGGCGATGTCGAACCGCTGCTTGATGCCAAGAAGCTTGTATTGGAGATCGGTCAGTCAGCTAATAACGGGACTGCCGAGGTACCGGCAACCACTGTAGCAGTGGTAGATCGGCAACGTATTATCCAGGTTATCCTTAATCTGTTGTCCAACGCTATCAAATTCACGCCGGTCGGCAAACGTATCCATGTAACCTGTAATACTATGGATATGCCCACTGGCCGTCGCGCTTCGGACCATGGCGCGATTCCCGGGATATGTTTGACGGTGGCCGACGAAGGCATCGGCATTCCTGATAGCGAGCTTGATGCAATTTTTGACAAGTTCGTCCAGAGCAGCAAAACGCATACTGGCGCAGGTGGTACCGGACTTGGCCTGGCCATATGCAGGGAGATAGTGCTGGCGCATGGAGGAAACATTCGAGCCTATAATAGGCCTGAAGGTGGGGCTGCATTCGAAATGCAGTTGCCGCAATCGATACACACTTAAGGGGGAAACATGTCCAACTGGCGCATACTGGCGGTCGATGACGAACCGTTCAACCTTGACATTATTGCGGAGTATCTTGATGACCCGCGCTATGACCTGGAGTTAGCCGTCAGCGGCGACCAGGCTTGGGAAATGCTGCACCGCGCCGGGGAGGATCCCTCAACTGTTCCGCACCTGATCATTCTTGATCGCATGATGCCCGGCATGAACGGCATCGACCTGCTGCGAAAGCTCAAGGCGGAACCGCGTTTTGAACTTATTCCCGTCATACTTCAAACGGCCGCTGCTGCTCCGGATCAGGTCAAGGAAGGCATAGAAGCAGGCGCTTACTACTATCTGACCAAGCCTTACGAGCCCGAGACCCTCCTGGCTATCGTGCGCGGAGCGTTGTCCGAGCTTGGACAGGAAATGGAAGAGACGCAGCGTGCCGCGACACAGGCGGAAGCGTTACGTCTGCTGATGCACGCTGAGTTTAGTTTCAAGACACTTGAAGAGGCGCAACATCTGGCGAATTTATTGGCCATGCTGTGCCCAATACCCGATGCAGCGGTGATGGGGTTGTCCGAGTTGCTGGTGAACGCAGTCGAGCACGGCAACCTCAACATTAGCTACGATGAAAAAATGCATTTGCGCTATTCGGATGGATGGGAGAAGGAGATAGAGCGTCGGCTGGCCTTGCCTGAGTTTGCCTCGCGGATAGCCACGGTGAGCTTTAAGCGCTCGGAGGGTGGGTTCGTATTTACCATCGCAGACCAGGGAGTCGGTTTTGACTGGAAGAAGTACCTTGAGTTTGACCCTGGCCGCGCTTTCGATCCGAACGGACGTGGCATTGCTTTGGCGCGTCAGATCAGCTTCAGCGATGTTGCGTATCAGGGATGCGGCAATGTCGTGGTCGCGACCGTGCCAAACGAAGCGAGTCAAAAAGGACTGCCATAGGCTAGGAACCTCTGAATAAGTCATTCCCGCTTCCGCGGGAATGGCGGCGTGGAGGCTTATTCAGAAATCTCCTGGCATTACTGCGTTATCGATGTTGGGAAATGGCCTCTTCGCTCATTTCCCTGAGTGGCGGGTACTTAGTCAGCCCGGATATTCTGGAGAACGTATTCCAAGTCTGAGAGTTCGTCTCGTGCCAATGTGCTGTTCGGGTAATATGTGACAGCAAATCCTTTTCGCCATTCCCCCATAATATTGGATCAGCATCATAATGGTTCGCAAGGCCGGTAACCCAGAATCAATAAATAATCCTGTTGAGAATTTGGCATTGCTGTATGAAGGAATTCAGCAGCTCAATGTGGGTGTTTCCATATACGATGCCCGATTGTTGCTGGTGGCTTGCAACAGGCGTTTTTTGGAAATGTTTGACTTGCCTGGGGAAATGGCGCAGACAGGCAAGTCCCTATCTTCTATCTGGCGTCTTCTCGCCGAGCGGGGCGAGTTCGGCCCCGTGGATGCCGACGATTTTGTCCGCAAAGTGGCCGACTCACTATGCGGAATGCAGGAGCCGCTTGTCCACGAGCTTGTCCGGGCCAATGGCTGCTATTACGAGGCACGCGCTACGCGACTGGCTAGTGGTGGATACATCACCATTCATACGGACATAAGCCATCGCAAGCAACGGGAAGCGAAACTGGAAGCGCGGGTACGCGAACGAACGGCGGAACTTCGCCGTCGAGAAAGCGAGTTGATAGAAGAGAAAGAATTGCTCAAATCCGTGCTGGAAAACATGCAGCACGGTATTGCCGTAGTCGGCAAGGATTTGAAACTGCGTGTCGCCAATCGTTTGTTGAGGGATCTGCTGGGTTTTCCCGAGCACCTGATCAATCCTGGCACGCCCTTCGAGGAACTCGTCCGCTTCAATGCGCAATATGGCGGTTACGGTCAGGAAGAAGAGGAGGAACTGGTCCGCCGCAGAATGGAGTTGGCCAGCAATCCCACTCCACACCTGTTGGATCAGGTCAGGAACAATCAGACAGTAATCGAAGTGCGCGGCGACCCCATGCCAAATGGCGGTTTTATCACCACTTACACCGATATCACCGAGCGCAAGGCGGCTGAAGGACAACTACGCGAGAATGCGGCACGCCTAGAGCGCTATCGTGACAAGCAGGAAGAAGAGAACATCCTGGCGCAAAACATCATCTTGCGACAAATGCAGCGCGGCAGCATGAATGACCCACAGCTACACTACTGGTTCGCGCCAGCAGCCCATTTCAGCGGCGACGTGATTGCTGCTGCACGTGCTGCCGATGGGCGCCTTTATGCACTGTTGGCGGATGCCACCGGCCACGGCCTGGCGGCGGCGATTAGCGCCTTGCCTGTGTTGACTGTATTTCATGCCATGGTGAGGCGTTCCCTGCGGCCTCGACTCATCTTGTCCGAACTCAGCAAGCATCTACTGGAAAGCCTCCCGAGCGGTCATTTCGTTGCTACTGCTTTGCTTTGTATAGACGAAAAAAGACATACCGCCGAAGTCTGGAACGGTGGCATACCGGATATATTATTACTTGACCGCGACGGGAGCGTGCAGAGAGTAGTTGGTTCATCGCATCTGCCACTCGGCATCGCTGATGCCAGCGTAGATGAAAGCATGACCGTCACCACCAAACTTGCCTGGGAAGCGGGCAGCCAATTCGCGATGTATTCGGACGGCTTGCTTGAAGCTGAAAATCCAGATGGAGAACCATTCGGCCCACAACGTCTCAGCGCGGCACTGGTCAGCGTTCCCTTGCAACAAAGGTTGGTTGCAGTGCAACAGGCAATTCAGGCGCATCTCGGATCGGGCGCTGCGCACGATGATATCTCGCTACTGCTCATAGATTGTCTTGAAGGCTGATGCCGACGCGGGTATTTGCGATTTTGCGTCAATTCTCTGGCGAATCCGGTAGAAATTAAACCGTGATTGGCTATAGTTAACTAGTAAAGTTTTCTGCCAGCCAAGAAAAAGCCAAAAAATTTGGCATCACAGGGGAAGCCGGGTGGTTTCCCCGATCTGGATGTGTGGAGGCGATCATGTTGGAAACCAAAGACCGGTTATTATCCCTGTACGAGGACTGGCTTCAGACTACTGTGGATTTGATGGATGTTTGCATGTGTGGAGCTGAGCGTCTTGATAGTTACCAGATACAGGCAATCAGACAAGCCTTGAGAGAGCATGCTGAGGAGGTCAGCCAGATCGATTCGGCGCTGGATGCTGACGAATTGCTGACGATACAGATGGATATGACCCTGTGCCAGATGCAAGATGCGATGTCCTTCTGGCATGGTTGTTGCCTTACAACGAACCAGAGCCTATTAGATGTGATCGGGTATTTATGCGAAAAGTACTCGGATGGCGCCGATGAAATTACTCCGCCACCCGAAATGCTTCCTGTTGTTCCCCAGCAGGTCATGTCTGCGTTTGAGTCGCTCAACATGATGGTAGAGGCCGCATATTCCGAAGGCATTACTTCCAGACGTGCTGCATGCCAGGGGATTGATCTGTTGGTGGCCAACTATCAGCAGAACGTCAAGGCGATGCTGGCAGCTTGAATGTTGCTGGCCTGGTCGTTCAGCTAATCCTGCCAAGCTGGCAACGGAGATACCGGTTAATCCGGGGCGTTTGCCCCCGTGATTTATTTGGAGTCACGCCGTGATCTGTCATGGTCGTGGCATGTCATGCGATGTAAAATTCGCGAATGAGTGAAAGTATTTTGCATACCGGTATCCAAAAGGCAAGTCCGGTTCCGAATAGCATTCTTGGGGAATTCTTCGGTTATTCTGCCGCCGCATCCTGCGTGCTTGACGAAACTGGCGTGATCGTCACCAGCAATGCCGCGATGAACAAACTGCTTGGCTGCGCCGAAAATATTTTGCACGGCCGCCGCATGGCACAGATGTTTGTGCCGGGTACTGCCAAACTGGGGGCAATTGCCAACGAAGATTTCGATAGTGAATTTGCCCTGCGTTGCGATTCAGGCAGGGAGGTCTGGGTTTCTGCCCAAGGCCGCTGGCTGACATGGCAGTGCGGACGCCACTGTTTCCTCACCCTGTTCAATCTGACGCCGTTCCGTCAAACCGAAAAAAAGCTGCGCCAAGCGATGCTGGAACAACAGGCGCTGCTCGAGAATGCCACCATCGGCATTCTTTTTTCCCGCAATCGCGCGGTTGTAGCCTGCAATCCTCTTTGCGCCGAGATGTACGGCTATGCCCCGAGTGAGATGATCGGACAGTCGGGGCAGGACTTGTATCCATCGGACGAAGCTTATGAGACGGTCGGACGCGAGGCTGGCCCGATATTGGCATCCGGCCACTCTTATTACGCTGAGATACAGCAAAAACGCAAGGATGGTTCGTTGTTCTGGTGCCGCATTTCCGCCAAGGCAGTCAACCCAGAGCTTACTTCGGACGGCACCATCTGGATTACGGAGGACATCACTGAAGAACGCGCTGTACGAGAGGCGCTTGCCCAGCGCACGCGGGAGATGGAGGCTATTTTCGATACGGCGGTGATCGGTATTGCCGTAGTGCGCGACCGTCAGGTGCTGCGCTGCAACCGGCGGTTTGAGGAGCTGCTCGGCTATTCGATGGGAGAGTTGAATAACCAACCGGTGCGTCTCCTGTATGTTTCCGAAAAGGACTATGCCGACATTGGGGCCGCGGCTTATTCCGAACTTCAGCAAGGCAATCTGTATCAGTGCGATCACTTGTTCCAACGCAAGGATGGCAGACGCTTTTGGGGGCGCTGTCAGGCGCGTGCCTTCGATCAGTCCAACCCATTGCTAGGATCGGTGTGGCTGTTCGATGACATAACAGATCGCAGGGAAGCCGAAGAGAAAGTCCGCCAGGCGCTCGAACAGCAGGAGATGATTTTCAATAATGCCGCAGTTGGCATCATGTTTGTGCGCGGACGCAACGTGTTGCGCTGCAATAGCAAGCTTGAAGAAAACTTTGGTTATGCTTCAGGGGAACTCCAAGGGAAATCGGTCGCCGTTTTTTATCCCTCGCTGGCAGAGCTGAATGAACACAGCCAATTGGCGCGCGTGACGATAAGGCGTGGCGAGACCTATGTCGGCGAGAAACAACTGCGGCGCAAGGATGGCTCTCTGTTGTGGGTGCGTTGCACGGCGCGTCCGATAGTTGGACAAGTCATGGGCAATGGCGCAGGCGGTGGCGTTATCTGGATCATCGAGGATGTCACCGAACGTCATCTGGCGGAAGAGGCGCTATTGCGGGCGCACGATGAGCTGGAACAACGGGTCGTTGAACGTACCAGCGAACTGGTTTCGACCAATGTCCAATTGCAGGAAGAGATTTTCGAGCGCATGCGCGCCGAACAGCGCGTCTGGCACATTGCGCATCACGATGCGCTCACCGGCTTGCCCAACCGCAGCCTGCTGCATGATCGCTTCGACCATGCGCTGGTGCAGGCGGCGCGTTCCGGCCAGCGGCTGGCGGTGATGTTTATCGACCTCGACCGCTTCAAGAGCATCAACGATACGCTCGGCCACGATGTTGGCGACAAGTTGTTGCAATATGTCGCCGAACGCCTGCGTAGCGTAGTACGGGCGGTCGATACCGTGGCGCGTCTCGGCGGCGATGAATTCGTGGTGGTGCTGCACGAAATACAGCATGTCGACGACGCCGTGCTGGTGGCAGAAAAGATCATTGCGGCACTCGGAACCGCCTTGCAGTTAGACGGGTTCGAACTGCATGCCACACCCTCCATCGGCATCAGCGTCTTTCCCGACGACGGTAGCGATGCCATTGCGCTGATGAAGAATGCCGATACTGCTATGTATCACGCCAAGGCCGGTGGCCGTAATACCTTCCGGCTATTTACGCCGAACATGGATGACGAAGCCAAGCGGTCCTTCGGAATCGAACAACGGCTGCGCGGGGCGCTTGAGCGAGGCCAGTTCCTGCTGCATTATCAGCCGCTGATCGACCATCAAGGCAACCGGGTGAGCGGCATGGAAGCCTTGGTGCGCTGGCAGGATCCTGAGCAGGGAATGGTTCCCCGGCCTGAATTCATGCAGGTCGCCGAGGAAACCGGCTTGATCCTGCCGATTGGCGAGTGGGTTTTGCGTGAAGCTTGTCGTCAGAATGGCATGTGGCAAGCGCTCGGTTATCCGGCGTTGCCAGTGTCGGTGAACTTGTCGCCGCGCCAGTTTCACCACAAGGGACTGGTCGATTCGATTCGTATCCTCTTGAATGAAACCGGCCAACCGTCGGAGCTGCTTGAACTGGAAATCAACGAAACATCATTGATGCGCGATGCCGACGAAACCTTGTCCAAGTTGCGTCAGTTGGCGGATATGGGGGTAAGGCTGGCGATCGACAACTTTGGCAGCGGCTATTCGAGCCTGGCGCATCTCAAACGTTTTCCGCTGCACAAACTCAAGATTAGCCAGGACTTCGTGCGTGATATTTGCCATGATCGCGACCATGCTGCGATTGTCGCGGCTATCGTGGCAATGGCGCAAGGCCTGGGTTTGCGCACGCTGGCGGTAGGCGTCGAAACGGAGGAACAGCTGCGTATGCTATGCGATTTCGGCTGCGACCAGTTTCAGGGCTACCTATTCTCGCAACCCTTGTTGGCAGAATATGCCTCGCAACTCTTCGGGATTCGTTTTCCCGAGTCGCGTAGCGACTCATGATGCTCCCATCGCTTCGCATTTGACCGAAGAACGCCCTGGAAGAAGTGGCCTCGGGCCATCCCTGTGGGACGGGGGGCGTGGGCTTGTGGGCATACAAGGTGTTAGGTTTCCTCAATCGTTGCGTTCGATCTCCATATCCGGAAGATGCTGAAAAGCGATGCGCATTGGCGCGGCATACATGGCCTGATGCGCGCCGCCAAAGTAAAGCTTGTTCTTGCCGTAGCGCAGGTTGACCGCATCGATGACGGCGTTGAGTTTGTCGTGCGTTTCCAGCGTATGGCTACCACCATCGTCGAACAGGGATCGTGATTTTTGCTCCTGAGGACGCAAGTCGCCCAGCGCTACCCCGACAGCTAGTGGCGCGGCGCGGTGATCGGTCTGCAGCGGCTGCGCTTGCCACATTAGCGCCATGCTTTCCAATAACTGCAGGGTATCGCTGGTCGGATCGATACGGGCATGCTCGCGCTAGCGTTGACGGTTGGTGTATTTCACATAAATCCCGATTTCACCGGCGATCAGGGCATAACTGCGCAGCCGCATTGCCGCCTTCTGCAACAGCCGGTGCAACACCGAATAAGCCGATGGCATGGTGCGCAATTGCGGTGCTAGCACGTGCGAATGGCTTATCGAGGAACGCGCCGGATGCGCATCGCCATTCCCTTCACCTTCTTCCGGCATGGTTTTTCCGCGCAGCTTGTCATGCATGCGTTCCCCTTCTACGCCGCCCCAGGCGAGGCGTAGCGCCTTTGCGCTGGCGGCGCAAAGGTCGCGCACGCAGCGGATGCCGTGGTGCTGCAAACGTGCTTCCATCGCGCGCCCGATGCCGGTGAGGTCGCGCAGTTCCAGGCGGTAAAGGATATGTGGCAGGTCGCCGGATTCGATCACCGTGCAGCCGTCAGGCTTCTGCATGTTCGAAGCGGTCTTGGCAAGAAAGGTATTGGGCGCGATGCCAATCGAGCAACGCAGGTACTTGCCCACCTTTTCGGCAATGGTGCGCTTGATGTGCTGCGCCAGTTCGAGCGCCTTGTCGCGTTGCTGTTCGCTACCCATGAGCGGGCAGACCATCTCGTCGATGGACAGCACGCGCTTGATCGGCGTGCATGACTCGACCGCGGCGATCAGGCGGTGATGCGTTTCCACATACAGCGCTGGTCGTGCTTCGACGAAAACCATGTCCGGACAGCGCCGCCGCGCTTCACGCACTGGCGTGCCGGTCTTGATGCCGAATGCCTTGGCCTCATAACTGGCGGCAATGCAGCAGGTCGTCTCGGCCAGCACTGGCAACACGCCAACCGGCCTGCCGCGCAGTTTCGGTTGCAGTTGCTGCTCGACCGAAGCGAAGTAGGAATTGAAATCGACGTAAAGGGCGCGCAGAGGGAACGAAACAGTCATGCCCAACTGACCGAGCGGGTTTAGCCCGCTCGGTCCACTATCTGTGGAAAAAGGCCAGCCGACCGCCCCACTTTTTCCCTATACCGAGAAGCGCGATACTCCTTGGCGCAGTTCCTTGGCCAGACTGTCGAGTTTACGTGCCTCATCGGAAACCTGGTTGATCGAGACGGTATTCTCCTCCACCATGTTGGCAACCCGTTCCACATTGCGCGCGATGTCGTTGATGGCGGTGCTTTCCTCTCTTACGGAAGAGGTAATGGCGTTGATCCCGTCGGTTGTGCTATCCACTGCATGGGAAGCGTCAGTAATTACGGCGGTAACATTGTCCATGAGCATCTTGCTTTCATGCAGTGAGCGCGTGCCCTTGTCGATGGAGGAAACCACCATCTTGGATTGAGCATCAATGGATTGGGTGATCTTGTCGATTTCGCTGGCCGACAGGGCGGATTTTTCGGCCAGCTTGCGCACCTCATCTGCCACCACCGCAAATCCCCGGCCTTGCTCACCGGCGCGCGCAGCTTCGATGGCGGCATTGAGCGCGAGCAGGTTGGTCTGGTTGGCGATTTCTGTCAATTCCCCGGTAAACGTGGTAATGCTGGCGGTGTTTCTGACAAATTCCTGCACCGTTTCGGCAATTTCCTTCACGGCCGCCTCGGCGCTGTTAACTGCGGCGATCAGTTCGGTCAGGCTCCTGTTTCCTGCCAGAACCTTGTCTCGGCTCTGGTGAGAGTGTTCGAGCAGTTCATTGGCGCTGTCGGAGATCGAACTGGTACCAGTGGCAGCCTGTTCCACCGCTGCCGCCATGGACGAAGCGGCATCGCTTTGCGCCTGCGAACTCTTGACCACACGGTCGGCGGTTCCCGCCAATTTGGCCGAATCCTGAGTCAGGTGCCCGGAGGTCTCATGAACCTGCCGGATGAGTTGCCCCAGGCTTTGCGCCATGTTTCTCATGGCCTGGAACATGTGGCCGATTTCATCCTTGCTATCGACCTCGATTTTTTCCCGTATGTTGCCTTCGGCAAACCGGTCCAGCGCGGCAACGGCTCGGGTAAGGGGTTGGGTTATCCATATGCGGCAGGCATAGGATATCACCAGGATCATCAAGAGCATCATGGCAATCGTGGCGATAATCTGGGCGTGCCTGACCAGGGTACTGCTCTTGGTGGCCTCATCGACGAAGCTGTTGGTGGCGATCAGCCAGTCCCACTCCTTGAAATGGGAATAGACGACAATTTTCGAGCGTGGGCTGGTATCGCCAGCCTTGGCATTCATGTAGGGGTAATGGATGACGCCATTTTTCTTGGCGAGCATTTCCTTGACGAATTCCTTTCCATTGGCGTCTTTCAGTTCCAGAACGCTATCGCCCTCCAAGGTGGGATGCAGCATCAGCTTGCCCAGTTCTTTCCCTTCCTTGGCGTCAATCGCGAAAAGATAACCGGTGTCCCCGATTTTGATGCTGCGCATCTTGTCCTTGAGATCTTTAAGGCCGTCGGTGAAGTCCATGCCGGTGAACAGGATGCCGACCACTTTGCCGCCCTCGTCCTTGACAGGCAGGTATTTGGTCATGTAATCCTTGCCGAACAGTCGCGCCTTGCCTATGTAGATTTCACCTTTCTTTACGCGCTCATAGGCGGGATGCGTCCTGTCCAGGGGCGTGCCGATGGCGCGTTCTCCGTTCTCCTTGCGCAAGGATGTGCTGATGCGGATGAAATCCTCGCCGCTTCTGGCGAAAATTGTAGCCACGCCGCCGGTAAGCGCCTGGAAGCGATCTACGGTGCCATAGTTCAGGTTCAGAACGCCCCCGCCCGACTTGAGTTCCGGTGTTGCCTTGTTGCCCACTGTGACAAGACTGGATTCGTCCAGCCTGAACTTTTCCGGAAAGAAGGCTGCAAACATATTGCCAAGCTTGTCTGCGCTGTATTCCAGGCTGCGGTTATATGCGCTGACCATGGCGATTGCCATGTTATTGGTTTTGGTAAGCTCGACGACGTTCTGTTCTTCCAGTGTGCGAGTCAAATAGGAAGTGACAAAAAAGGTCATTACGACGAGCAGGATGAGCACTGAGCTGTTCAGCACAATGATCAGCTTCTTGGCGATCGCCAGGTCTTTAAAAGCCATTTTTCTTTCTCCCCACTTGGTTTTTTATTGGTTGGCTGCGCGTCGGTTTGGTCCGGCTAGGATTCCTTGTGCGGCGTCAGCAATTGCAGGATGGCTGACGCCAGGCGCATTTCTCTGAGAAACGACACCAAGCCGCCTATTAAAAGAAGCATTGCGGAAATAAACAACAGCGCAACCATGCTGGACACATCGACAGCCAGAAAGGTTCCGAGAAAAAGGGCGGCGACCACGATACAGATAAGTAGCGCGCAACTTGTGCATAAGGTAATGGCCCAATTGATCAGGCGCGCTCGCCTGGTCAACAACTGTAGTTCGGTGCGCAATTTGTCCTGCCCGCTCTGCTCAGCATCCGCAGGCGGGTTTTCAATCGACCGGGAGACGCCGATGATGTGATCGACAATGCGCGCCAAGCGAGCAGTCATTACCGAAAGAATCGCTCCCAGCCCGGTCAGGAGAAAAACCGGAGCGACTGCCAATTGGATCACTTGTCCCACGGAAGTGATGGACGATTGCATTTGCCCCCCTAATCCAGGCGGATTTTGCTAAACCATGTCAGGATTCAACCATGCGCCTGACGACGGTGTTGAAATGCATGATCCACTCAGGAGCAAACTGGTTGTCGCAGGCATTGACCTCGGCAATGGCGCGCACCAGCGAACGGCTGGCGCCGCGTTGGCCGTGCTTGAGCATGACCGACTCGAAGGTATCGACAATCGACATAATCTTCGCTCCAGCGACGATCTGGTCGCCTTTCAAGCCGGCAGGATAGCCGCCCCCGTCATGCATTTCCTGGTGATGCCTAACTATTTCGGCCGCGCCCTGCCAGCCAGGCATGCGTTCCAGCAAGTCGGCGCCCCAGGCCGGGTGCTCATGCAACTGCCGCTTCTCATCGTCGGTAAGCTTGCCGCTTTTGAGCCATACCGACTCCGGCAGGAACATCATGCCGACATCGTGCATACAGACGGCCGCTTCAAGTTGCACCGGATCGACCGGCTTGCCGGCGATGGCATTCGTTTCCAATGCCCACTTCAACAAGCGCTCGATACGTCCCTTGAACAATGGGGATCGCGCTTCGTATTGCAGCGCCAGCGTCCGGAAAAAGCGCAAATCGGACGAGGTGGTCGGTAAGTTGTGAGTGGTAGCAGTAGCAGCGTAGGCGGTGCTGACTGGGGTAACCACGCTAGCCTTGGCCGGAGCCGCAACAGGAGGCGCGCTCGCCGGACGGAAACCGGTGACGGCCTCAATCAGATGGATGGCCTTTTCATCGGCTGATTTAAGATCGGAAAGCGCCAGGTTTTCGAAACCACCGACCAGTTCGGGCAGTTTCATATTATCCGTCTCTCGGCCATGGGTGAGCGCTTCGATGGCAAGTTCAAGCCGATCCATGGCCAGCAGGATGGCTTCGGCGACCAGGTCGGTAAAAATGAGTTCCTCGTTGCGTATTCGCACCATCATTTCTTCAATAGGATGGGCGATGATCATCGCCAGATCGACCCTGCATAGCGTGGCATCACCCTTGATGTTGTGCAGGGCGCGAAACAGGGTATCGATTAGCACCTTGTCGGTTGGAGCTTGCTTGAGTTGGAAAATATTACGTTCTATTCCTGGTAGGGCATCGGTCAGCGAATCGACGAAATCGCTAAGCGCTTCGCTGTCGATTACTCGTGGCTGCAACAGGGCTTTAATGTCCATGGAGGTATCTTCCAATATAGCAGTTAACAATTCCGACACCTTACGGCAGGCTACGCAGCAATGCAAGGGGGGTAACGCATTCTGTTGCTGGCAGGATGTTGTCTCTGCTTCGGCGTCAGGGGAGTTCCCCGGCTTGCTATAATCCATGTCATAGATGTGCCTGTTTTTCTACATTTTTCTTGTTTCGGTCTTTTTACGCTGATGCCCCAGAAACTTTATATCCGTACCTTCGGTTGCCAGATGAACGAGTATGACTCGGACAAGATGGCCGACATCCTTGCATTGCATTCTGGGGGATGCGGCATCGAAAGAACCGACCGGCCGGAATTGGCCGATTACATTCTGTTCAATACTTGTTCGGTGCGTGAGAAGGCGCAGGAAAAAGTGTTTCACGACCTCGGTCGGGTCAAACACCTGAAACGCGTGAATCCGGACCTCATCATCGGCGTTGGCGGTTGCGTCGCCAGCCAGGAGGGTGCGGCGATTATTGCCCGCGCGCCATATGTGGACATTGTGTTCGGCCCGCAGACCTTGCATCGCCTGCCGCAAATGATTGCCGAACGGCGCGCCAGCGGCCGCGCTCAGGTCGATATTTCCTTCCCGGAGATCGAAAAGTTCGACGCTCTGCCGCCGGCCCACATCGAAGGCGGCCCGTCGGCCTTCGTCACCATCATGGAGGGCTGCTCCAAATTCTGCTCCTTCTGTATCGTGCCTTTTACCCGCGGCGAGGAAGTGTCGCGCCCGTTCGAAGATGTATTGAAAGAAGTTGCCGGTCTAGCTGCGCAGGGCGTCAAGGAAGTGACGCTGCTCGGCCAGAACGTCAATGCCTATCGGGGTAACATCGACGAAGACGCTGAGGACACAGCCGATCTTGCCTGCCTGATCGAAAGCATCGCCGCCATGCCAGGCATCGAGCGCATCCGCTACACCACCTCGCATCCGCGCGAGATGACGCAACGTCTGATCGATACTTACGCCAAGACGCCCAAACTGGTCTCCCATCTGCACCTGCCGGTGCAATCCGGCGCCGATCGCGTCCTGATGGCGATGAAGCGCGGCTATACCGCCATCGAATACAAGAGCATCGTGCGCAAACTGCGAGCGGTTCGCCCGGATATCTCGCTTTCCTCGGACTTCATCGTTGGCTTTCCGGGAGAGACCGAGGCAGACTTTGAGGCGACCATGAAGTTGATCGACGACGTCGGCTTTGACGCTTCCTTCAGCTTCGTCTATAGCCGCCGCCCCGGCACGCCTGCCGCTGAATTGAGCGATGACACGCCGCAGGAACTCAAGCTTGTCCGACTGCAGCGCCTGCAACAGCGCATCGAGGAGCAGGCGTTCGCCATCAGCCAGAGGATGGTAGGCAGCATCCAGCGCGTATTGGTCGAGGGCCATGCCCGGCGCGACAGGGCGGAAATGGCCGGGCGCACGGACAACAACCGTGTCGTGAATTTCGCCGTGCCCGCAGATTGCACAGATCAACTTGTCGGCCGCTTTGTCGATGTGCGCATTACCGCCGCCTTGCAGCATTCGTTGCGGGGCGAGCTATTAACCAAGGGCGCCACCTCTTGAAGTCCAAGCCGCTAGACCTGACGCTTACGCCGCTCGACAACGAGCGCCTTGCCAACCTTTGCGGCCCGCTCGACGAAAACCTGCGCCAGCTTGAAACTGCCTACGATATCGTGCTGGCGCAGCGCGGCGCCCACTTCCGCGTTTCCGGCGCCATTCAGGCAACGCAGCAAGCCGCCGCCGCCTTGCAGCACTTCTACGAACAGGCCAGGACACCGCTCTCCATCGACGAAATCCAGCTTGGCCTGGTCGAACTTGCCAACCGGGGGCAGGCAAGCCAACCGGCGCTCACCCTGCTTACCCGCAAATCCGATCTGCATGGCCGCACGCCGCGCCAAGTGCAGTATTTGCGTCAGATACAGGATTACGACATTACCTTCGGCATCGGCCCGGCCGGCACCGGCAAGACTTATCTGGCCGTTGCCAGCGCGGTGGACGCCTTCGAGCGCGACCAGGTTGCGCGTCTCGTGCTGACGCGACCCGCCGTGGAAGCGGGAGAACGCCTGGGTTTCCTGCCGGGAGATTTCGCGCAGAAAGTTGACCCTTACCTGCGCCCGCTTTACGACGCGCTCTACGACCTGATGGGCTTCGACAAGGTAGCCAAGATGTTCGAGCGCCAGGTCATCGAGGTCGCGCCGCTCGCCTACATGCGCGGGCGCACCCTGAATCACGCCTTCATCATTCTCGACGAGGCGCAGAACACCACGCCGGAACAGATGAAAATGTTCCTGACGCGCATCGGCATCGGCGCCAAGGCGGTAATCACCGGGGATGTCACCCAGATCGACCTTGCCCGCGGCCAGAAAAGCGGCCTCAACGAAGCGCGCGAAATCCTCAAGGACGTGCGCGGCATCGCCTTCACCGAATTTCTTGCCGAGGATGTGGTGCGCCACCCGCTGGTGGCGCGCATCGTCACCGCCTACGAAAAACATGAAAAGAAGTAAGCCGCCCCTGTCGTTGAGTGTCCAATACGCATGCAATCAGGAAGGGTTGCCCTCACGGCCCCAAGTTCGGCGCTGGGTACGCGTGGCAGCAGCCTGCGATGCTGTGGTTACGGTGCGCTTCGTCGATGCTAAAGAAGGCCGCCAACTCAACCGCGATTATCGCGGCAAGGACTACGCCACCAACGTGCTGTCCTTCCCCTATGCGCCGCCGCCGCAAATGTCAGGCGACTTGGCGATATGCCTGCCGGTGGTGTTGCGCGAGGCGGTGGAACAGGGCAAGCCAGCCGAAGCGCATTTTGCCCATCTAATCGTGCATGGTATGCTGCATTTACAGGGCTATGACCACGAAACTAGCGCCGACGCCGCACAGATGGAGGCGAAGGAACGCGAAATCCTGGCGCGGCTTGGTTATCCTGACCCGTATTGATAAGAGCTAAATGGAACCTGGCAATCGATCTACCCTGCTCGAAAGGCTTTCCGCGCTGCTGCTGCATGTGCCGGAAACCCGTGAGCAACTCTACGAAGCAATCCGTACTTCTTTCGAGCGCAACTTGCTGGATGCCGATGCGCTCTCCATCATCGAAGGGGCATTGAATGTCGCCGACTTGCAGGTGCGCGACATCATGGTGCCGCGCGCGCAAATGGATGTTGTCGACCTCAACGATACGCTGGAGGAAATCACTGAATTCGTGGTGGAGGCAACGCACTCGCGCTACCCGGTAATCAACGAGCACAAGGACGATATCGTCGGCATCCTGCTGGCCAAGGATCTGCTGCGCCAGTTTGCTGGCAAGGAATTCGACTTGCGCGATGCCTTGCGCCCGGCGATATTCATTCCGGAGTCGAAGCGCTTGAACGTGCTGCTGCGCGAGTTCCGTTCCTCGCGCAATCATATGGCGATCGTGGTCGACGAATACGGTGGCGTCGCCGGACTGGTGACCATCGAGGATGTGCTTGAGCAGATCGTTGGCGACATCGAGGACGAGTACGATTTCGACGAGACCGTCGGCAATATCGTGCGCGACAATGCCGGCCGCTATCGCGTCAAAGCCACCACTGAGGTTGCCGACTTCAATGCCGCCTTCTCCACAAACTTCTCCGATGAGGAATTCGACACCCTGGGCGGCATGGTCATCCATCACCTCGGTCGCCTGCCCAAGCGCGGCGAAATTGTGCAGATCGGCGCCCTGCGCATCCAGGTGCTGCGCGCCGACAGCCGCCGGGTGCATACGCTGCTGGTCGATCCTCCGCCCGCAGCCAAGCCGGATGAGTGAGGCGCGAGAGCTGAGGGAATCCTGAAATTGCGTTTCCCCTTTTTACCATCTTGAAAATCATTCTTCCCACAAACAACCATGGCTCGGCCCGCCGGTGCCTGCCATTTCTCGCTTCATTTCTCCTCGGTGCTACCACTGTTTTCGGTTTTGCGCCCTTTCACCTCTTCCCCTTGCCGCTGCTTACGTTGGGTTTGCTGTTTGCGCTCTGGCGGCAATCTTCATCGCCGCGCCAGGCGGCATGGCTAGGTTTTCTCTGGGGCCTGGGTTTCTTTCTGGCTGGTGTGTCGTGGATCTATGTCAGCATGCACCATGTCGGCGGCATGGCCGCGCCGGTGGCTGCGTTTGCCACACTGTTGTTCTGCGCCTATCTCGCGCTCTATCCGGCGCTGGCCGGATATGCTTTTGCGCGCTTGAAATCCGGCATGATTTGGCGCGACGTTCTGCTCATCGCTGGCGTCTGGATATTGTCCGAATGGCTGCGCGGCAGGGTGCTCACCGGCTTTCCCTGGCTTGCGCTCGGTTATGCGCAAGCGCCACCCAGTCCGCTGGCCGGGTATGCGCCGCTGCTTGGCGTCTACGGCGTCGGACTGGTTAGCGTATCGTTGATCGCGCTGGTGGTGTTTGCCTGGCGTCGCATTGCCACAGGGATCATTATCGTCGCCGTTCTCGCGGGTGGGTATTGTTTGCAACGCATCGAATGGACGCAAGCTGTCGGTGTTCCGCTGACAGTGAGCCTGCTGCAGGGAAATATCGAACAAACAATGAAATGGGAACCGCACCGTCGGGCACAATCGCTCGACACTTATGCGCGTCTGGCGACCACGCATCCAGCGCAACTGGTGGTATTGCCGGAAACGGCGCTGCCAATGTTTCTCGATGAGGTGCCTCGCAGCTATTTGTACCGGTTGGCGGGACAGGGCGCGGCCCTGGTCGGAGTTTCCATGTCCGTTCGGGAAGGGGAGGGTGCCGGCGGCTATGTCAACGCGGCAGTGGCAATCGTACCCGGCGTTGGCGAGGAACGACCGCAGTCCTATGCCAAGGAGCATCTGGTTCCGTTCGGCGAATTTGTGCCAATCGGTTTCGACTGGTTCATGAAACTGATCCGCATGCCGATGGGGAGTTTCACCGCTGGGTCGAAAATCCAACCGCCGCTCGACATTGCCGGGCAGAAGATTGCCCCAAACATCTGCTACGAAGACCTCTTCGGCGAGGAAATTATTCGCGCCCTGCCGCAGGCGACGCTATTGGTGAATCTTTCCAATACCGCTTGGTTCGGCGATTCGCTGGCGCAGCCGCAACATCTACAAATCGCACAAATGCGCGCTCTGGAAACCGGACGCACCATGCTGCGCGCTACCAATACCGGCATGACGGCGGTGGTTCATCCGGATGGCCGCGTCGCTGCCGCGTTGCCCGCTTTCGCCACTGCGGCATTGCAGGCGCAGGTGCAAGGCTATGGTGGGCAAACGCCTTTCGTAAGTTGGGGGAACTCATTGGCGCTGTTGCTGGCGCTGGCAGCGCTAGTGCCTGCGATTGCGAGATGGCATTCTGAAGAGTAGGCAACTGAACTTGCCCAATAGCAGCCATTCTTCATAATAGTGTCGCTGTGTATTTTTAGCCTTCCGCCCGTACCCTAGCCATCCCCGGCAATCTTCTGGTCGTTGGTGCCGAGTTTCGTGCCTTGCGCATCTCTGCCAGAATGCGGTTTTCCAGCAGCAGGCGACGCTTTGTCAGTGCCTGTGCCACGGTAGCGCGCAACTCGAAATCAATCCAGGGCTTGCCGATAAAAGCATGAATTTGGGCAAGATGAAGGGCGATGATTACCCCCTCCATACTGGACTCTCCCGATATCAGGATACAGGCGCAATCAGGTTGTTTTTCCGAAAAACTGGCCAGAAAATGGGCGCCATCCATGCTCGGCATGCGGAAATCGGCAATAACGCAGGAAAACGTAACCTCTTCGGCCATCTTTAGCGCGAGGAAGGCCGACTCTAGAATCTGCACGCTGATTTTGCCCGGACCCAGTTCGGCAAACCGGTCGGGCGCCTCTTCTCTTGTCTGACGAATCACTTCGTTGGAAGAATTGCGCTGGGTCAGCTTGCGCACGATGGTATTAGCAGCCTTGATGTCGTCGCTGACCACGAGAATCTGGTCTACTGGACTGACCGAACCAATCGGCAAAACGATTCCATGTTCGCGCAGCGTTTCGGCCATACGACGGTTTTCCACATTTGACTGCCGGAAATCGACAGCCTGGCTTATCAAGCTCTTGAGAAATTGGCTTTTCCAGGGTTTGGGAATAAAACGATAGATGTGCATTTCGTTGATCATGCGGATCAAGGCATCGAAATCCGTCTGGCCGGAAAGCACAATGCGCACGCAATCTGGCTGCAGGGCGGCAAAGGCTTGCAGGAAGGAGATGCCATCCATTTCCGGCATGCGGTAATCGGATAACACGACTTCGAATTCCTGTGCCCTGGCGCGCTCCAGTGCTTCAAGCGGGTTCGTGAAGGCCTCAATCTCAAAACGATGACGGCCTAAGGGTTGGGCCATCAATTCCCGACGCACTGCATTAAGGATGTTTTTCTCGTCGTCAACGATCAAAACAGAGCGTTTTTTCTCAGTAGTTACGTTACCCACAGCGGCATCCCTTGATCGGATTCAATAGTATCCAGCTTGACTCCAAGCTTACCATTCCTGCGTATCGCAAGCACATCAACACTTCTCTTGGCTAGCAAAAGCCGCGCGGTTCACCGTAACCCGCATTGAACCCTGTAAAATTACTCTTCTGCGATTTTTCTGGGTTCAAATTTCCGATGGCTAGTTCGCCAACATTCCAGGAGGTTATCCTCCGGCTCCAGAATTTCTGGGGCAAGCAGGGTTGTGTGCTGTTGCAGCCCTATGATATCGAGGTCGGCGCGGGCACGTTCCACACCGCTACCTTCTTGCGCGCCATCGGCCCTGAACCTTGGCGCGCCGCCTATGTGCAGCCTTCGCGGCGTCCCAAGGACGGGCGCTATGGCGAAAACCCGAACCGCTTGCAGCACTATTACCAATATCAGGTGGTGCTCAAGCCTTCGCCCGACAATATTCAGGAACTTTATCTCGACAGCCTGCGCGCGCTTGGCATCGATCCGTCCGAGCACGACATCCGCTTTGTCGAGGACGACTGGGAATCGCCGACGCTCGGCGCTTGGGGGCTGGGCTGGGAAGTTTGGCTGAACGGCATGGAAGTGACGCAATTTACCTACTTTCAGGAAGTCGGCTCACTTGTCTGTCGCCCGGTCCTGGGCGAAATCACTTACGGCATCGAGCGCATGGCGATGTACCTGCAAGGCGTCGAGAATGTCTATGATCTGGTGTGGTCGCCCGGTGTCACTTACGGCGATGTCTATCACCAGAACGAGGTCGAGCAGTCGACCTACAACTTCGAGTATTCCGATGTCGACTGGCTGTTCGCCCAATTCACCAAGTACGAATCCGAGGCCAAGCGCCTGATGGGGCTTGGCCTGCCGCTGCCGGGCTACGAAATGGTGATGAAGGCGTCGCATGCCTTCAACCTGCTCGATGCGCGTGGCGCAATTTCGGTTACCGAACGCGCCGCCTACATCGGCCGCGTACGCGCTCTGGCGCGAGAGGTGGCGCAAGCCTATTACGATTCGCGGGAAGCCTTAGGCTTCCCGATGCTAAAAGACAACCGTCCTCCCGACCCCCTTCCCGTGGAAGGGGGGGGCGGCAGTTCGCCGCTACGCGGCTCCGTGTCGCTGGCTGCCCCTGCCTTGGGGTACCCCAAGGGGACTTCCTTTGGGGCGCAGTCTGGCGGCGGGAGCGACAGCATGAAAGCCACGCTGCTGATCGAACTCCTGACCGAGGAACTGCCGCCGAAATCTTTAGCGCGGCTTGGACAGACATTCCACGAATTAATGCAAAAGAGCATGGCAGAAGCCGGTTTCATCGCCCCGGATAATGCGGGACGCTGGTTCGCCACGCCACGCCGGCTGGCGGTGCAATTTCCCGATACATTGGAAGTGCAGCCCGACCGCAGCATCGAGCGCAAAGGTCCGGCGGTGGCCAGCGGCATTGACGCTTCGGGCAAGCCGACCAAGGCGTTGGAGGGCTTCCTGCGCTCGGCGGGCGTCGCCTTCGAGCAACTCGAACGGGTGAATGACGGCAAGGCAGAATACTTTGTCGCCCGCATCAACAAGAGCGGCGAATGCCTCGAGCAGCATCTTGCGACCATGGTCGAAGCCGCGCTGAAGAAACTGCCGGTTGCCAAGGTGATGCGCTGGGGCGCGGGCGAAGCGCAGTTCGTGCGTCCGGCGCACGGCCTGGTGATGCTCCATGGCAGCCGCATCGTGCCGGGCAAGGCGCTCGATCTCGACAGCGGCAACGCCACGCGCGGGCACCGTTTCATGAGCAGCGGCGAAATTGTCATCACCCATGCCGATCAATACGAAACCCTGCTAGAGCAGCAGGGCAATGTCATTGCCTCATTCTCCCGTCGCCGCGAGATGATCCGCAGCCAACTTGACCAGGCTGCCGGCAAGCTAGAATGGCTCAAGGACGAGGCGCTGGTTGACGAAGTGACGGCGCTGGTCGAATTCCCGGCGGTGTATGTCGCCGAATTCGAGCAGGAATATCTGCAAGTGCCGCAGGAATGCCTGATCCTGACCATGAAGCAGAACCAGAAATATTTCCCGCTGCTGGACAAGGGCAAGCTTACTAACCGCTTCCTCGTCGTCTCCAACATGCGGATCGCCAACCCGGGCAACATCGTCAGCGGCAATGCCCGTGTAGTCAGGCCGCGACTGGCGGACGCCAAGTTTTTCTACGAGACCGACCGCAAGACGCTCTTGGCAAATCGCCTCGACAAGCTGGGCAAGGTGGTCTATCACAACAAGCTCGGCTCGCAGTTGCAGCGCGTCGAGCGCATGGAGAGACTGGCCCGGCAGATCGCGGGTTCGTTGCATGCCAGCGAAACTCAAGCTGCGCGGGCAGCGCGGCTGATGAAGGCCGATCTGGTCACCGAGATGGTGGGCGAGTTCCCTGAATTGCAGGGCATCATGGGCCGCTACTACGCGTTGCACGACGGCGAAGCGCCGGAAGTGGCTGATGCTATTGAAGCGCATTACCGTCCGCGCTTCGCCGGAGATGCGCTGCCGCAAGGCAACATCGCTTGCGCCGCGGCCTTGGCGGACAAACTGGATGCGCTGGCGGGATTCTTCGGCATCGGCCAGATTCCAACCGGCGACAAGGACCCATTCGGCCTGCGCCGCGCCGCGCTGGGCGTGTTGCGCATCCTGATGGAAACGCCGCTACCGCTGAAGCTGGACGAATTGATCCGGATGGCGGCGGAACTCAACCAGGGTTCCCAGGAAAGCCAAACCCAGCTCTTCGACTTCATGTTGGAACGCTTACGCGGCCTGCTACGCGATTCGGGTTACGACCAGAACGCCATCGAGGCGGTGCTGGCGCTGAAGCCGATGCGCATTGACCTGGTTCCGATCAAGCTCGATGCCGTGCGCGCCTTCGTCCAGTTGCCGGAAGCGCAAGCGCTGGCAGCAGCCAACAAGCGCATCGTCAACATCCTGAAAAAGACCGAAGCAGCGGCAGGCGAAGCAGACTTCGAACAATTGCAGGAAGCGGTGGAAAAGGCGCTTTTCGAACAAGTGACGCTGATTACGCCGCGCATCCACTCGTTCATGGCGGCTGAGGATTACGCCGGGGCGCTAATGGCGCTGGCGGGGCTGCGCGGCGCGGTTGATGCCTTCTTCGACGGCGTCATGGTGATGGCCGAGGAGCCGCTGACGCGCGCCAACCGCCTGGCGCTGCTCAGGCAACTTGCTGGATTGATGAACCAGGTGGCGGATATTTCCAAATTGTCGGTTTCATGAACTGAAAGTATCGGGGGGAAAGCCATTGCTGCTTCCCATGACATCCATAACTTCAATGATTAACATGATCTCATGAAACTTGTTATTCTCGACCGCGACGGCGTCATCAACTACGACTCCGACAAATACATCAAGTCGCCCCAAGAATGGAAGCCGATTCCCGACAGCCTCGATGCTATCGCCCGGCTCAACCAGTGGGGTTTTCGCGTCGTAGTGGCCACTAACCAGTCTGGCTTAGGCCGTGGCTTGTTCGAGATGGATACGCTCAATGCCATCCACGACAAGATGATGAAGGCGGTAATCCAGGCTGGCGGGCGCATCGATGCGATTTTTTTCTGTCCGCATATCAATGCCGACAATTGCGAATGCCGCAAGCCCAAGCCAGGCATGCTGATCGAGATCGCAATGCGCTACAACCTCGATCTGACCCGCGTGCCGGTTGTTGGCGATGGCCTGCGCGACCTTCAGGCTGCCGTGGCCGTCGGTGCGCAACCGATGCTGGTCATGACTGGCAAGGGTGCCCAAACTGCCGATGATCCTTTGCTACCGGCAGACACCCTGATTTTCCCCGATCTTGCCGCTGCTGCTGCCCATATTGCGAGCTAAAAGAATGAACGGGCAGCAAAGTTCTTGTAATGCTCCTCTGGCTTTCCTACGCAGCCTGATATTCATGCTGGCGCTGGTGATCTATACTCCTCCACTGACGCTATTTACCCTCCTGAGTTTCCCGCTGCCGCACCGTGCCCGTCGCCAATCCGGAGTACCCTGGGTGGTTGTCACCGTCTGGCTGATCAAGCACCTGCTGGGAATCGACTACCGGGTGATCGGCCGCGAAAACATTCCCGATCGTTCCGCGCTGATCCTGTCCAAGCACCAGTCGGCCTGGGAAACGATAGTCTTGCAGGAAATATTTCCGCTGGCGCTATTTGTCTGGAAGAAGGAATTGAAGTGGCTGCCGTTCTTCGGTTGGGCATTGGCGGTGACCCCGATGATTTCAGTCGATCGTAGCGGTGGCACGAAAGCGCTCAAGAATTTGGTACAGCAAGGCAAGCTGCGCCTGAGCCAGGGTTATCCGGTGGTGATTTTCCCTGAAGGCACGCGCGCTGTGCCGGGACATGCCCTGCCATACAAGTCAGGTGGCGCGCTGGTGGCAATCAAGGCTACTGCGCCGGTGCTGCCGGTGGCGCTTAATTCCGGCGAATGCTGGGGGCGCAACGCATTTTTCAAGCGGCCTGGAACGGTGACCGTCAGCATCGGTCCGGCGATAGACCCGACCGGGCTCAAAGCAGACGAACTGACCCGTCGCGCCGAAGCCTGGATCGAAGCCGAAATGCGCCGCATCAGCCCGCACCTCTATTCCCATGAAACCGCACCAACTCAGCCCGCGCCAATTGTCCCTGCTGCTTGATGCGGCAGGCGCGTCGCCGGATCAGCTTGAGCGCTGGCGTGACGGCGCATGCTTGGCCTATCTAGGCGGCAGCATTGCGCTGACGCTCGACACCGACCAGAAAACCGCTGTGCGGATCGACCGGGTGCTGCACCTGCCATTGCCTCCGGGAGCCAGCCTACGCCAGATTCAGGATGCTGCCGAAGCTTGGCTGCGCCAGGAAGCGACGCAACTGATCGGCGCCGCCATTGCCCGCCAAGTCCTCCGGCTCGGCTGCGCCGCGCCGCGTTGGGCGCTATCGTTCGCGGCGCGGGCAAGCTGGGCGCAGCCAGATCGGAGCGGGGTATTGCGCTGCAACTGGCGTTTGATCGAGCAGCCAGAGGATATGATCGAGCAAGTGATCGGCCGCGCCATTTCCTCGTCAGCCAAGATTTGCGTGGCGGAAACCGGCGACCTGTGGGGGCTGACAGCAACATGATGCGCGCCCTGTTTGAACAGCTTTCCCTGTTCACTCAGACATCGGCCACACCGCCTGCGGGCAAGAAACCGGTCGCGCCACCTCCCTTGAAACAGCGCCATCTCCAGCTTGGTTCGCGCATCGTTTCTTATACTCTGAGGCGCGGTCGCCGCAAAACGCTGGCCTTGAGCATAGACGATCGTGGCCTGCGCATCGGCGCGCCGCGCCATGTCACCCTGGCGGAGATCGAAGCCTTTGCTGTTACCCATGCCAGCTGGGTGCTGAAAAAACTCGACGAACACTCCCATGCCAATGTCCAGCGCAACATCACCGTGCGTGACGGTGTCAGCCTGCCACTGCTTGGCGCGGAGATTACGGTAAGTATTATCCCTGGGAGCAACCGCATACGCTGGCAAGCCGATGGCCCGCTGGTGCTCGAAGTTCGCGCCGATGCCGATTGCGACGTGCTGGCGCGGCGCGCGCTGCAACGCCGCGCGACCGAGGTGTTCGGGGAGCGCATTGCGCATTACGCCGCCAAAATGGGACACCAACCGCCGCGTTTGGGGTTGTCCAGCGCCCGCACTCGCTGGGGCAGTTGCAGCAAGAAGAGCGGCATTCGCCTCAACTGGCGCTTGATCCACCTGCCGCTGGCCCTGATCGATTATGTCGTTGCGCACGAGCTTGCCCACTTGGTCGAGATGAATCACGGCCCGCGCTTCTGGGCGGCGGTGGAAAACATCTACCCCGACTGGCGCAATGCGCGGCGGGAACTCAAGGTTCGCGCCGCGAAATTACCAATGGTCTGAGAAGCCAAGCTGCGACTATCGGTAGCCATCCAACAGCTCGCGTGGGATGCATTAGGCGTAGCCGTAATGCGCTTTCGCTTATTGCTCCCTATTCTTGCCTGCTTCCGCAAATTCCAGGTTGAACCCCGCGCCTGAATCCTGCCCCAGCGTCGAAACCAGATAAGGCATGACATCCCCAAGTGTTTTTGCCAGCGTCCACGGTGGATTGATAATGAACATGCCGCTGCCGCGCATGCCAAGGCCGCCGGGCGCGGGGGCAGCGACGCTCAGGCTGACATGCAGCCAGCTTTTCACCGGCAGGCTCTTGAGCTTGAGGGGCAACTGGAGCGATTCCGGTCGTTCCAGTTGCGGATACCAGAGCGCGTAGATGCCGTTGGCAAAGCGCGCCAGCGCGTCGCGCAGGGATTCGATGATTTGCCGATAATCCTGCTTGATCTCGTATGCCAGATCGATCAGGATTACGGCGCGGCGCGGCGCGGCGCAGGCGGCAGCAGCGCCTTGAGCCCGGCGAAACCGTCGCTTGCCTGGATTATTACGCGCCGTCCCTCATCCCGAAAATTGACCTGCAACAGCCGACTGTCGCTGCTATGTAACTCGAACAACCGCAGCCGATCCTGCTCGCGCAGGGTTTGCAGGGCGAGCCAGGGCGAGCCGGGATAGGCTCGCAATGCGCCGTCCCGATTCGGTTCTAGCGCCCGCACCAATTCGACGTATTCCGCCAGCGGTGCGGGTAGGTCGTTCCGCTGCCACAGCTTGGCGATGCCAGTCTCGAACTCGGCCAGTTTCGTGGCATATCCGCTATCCAGCGCATACAGTCCGGCCCCGGCATGCGTGTCAATAACCCAGAAAGGCTTGTCCTTCTGGCCGAGATAACGGATCAATTGCATCAGCACAAAATGCTTGAGCACGTCGGCGTGATTGCCGGCATGAAAGGCGTGGCGGTAACTCAGCATGAGACAAGGCGAGAAAGGGATGACTCGGAATTGTAAGGCATAGCGTTTATTTAAACGCAAAGACAGTCAGCTATCCCTATTGATTGGGGAGGTTCCCGTCTGACGGTATAGCGGAGGCGCTGCCGTCCATGGCGCTTTCATCAGGAGGGACTTCATCCTCGGGTGGTTGGGGCCAGACGAACTCGCCACTTTCGCCCGAGAACAGTTGCTCATGCGCGGAACCATGCTCTCTCAAGTGATGGTGGATTTCTTTTGGCGGGAGACCGTCGAGGGGAAATCCCTCGAAGGGAATCTTCATCGTATGTACGGTGGTGTCGCCGACGACCGAGTTGATGGAGCACGAAACCACAGCCATGGCCTGCTCCTTTATTTTCTTGATGGCTAATATTTGCTCTTTGAGCGCCTCCTCTTTGCGACGGATCTCGCCGATTTCCTTGGACAGATCGCTGATCCGATGCAGGGTCGGAGAAAAACGCACGAGCGCCCTCTCCATGTCAGCTTGTTGCTCTGGTTTAAGGGTGATCTCTTTGGCCTTGATTTTTTGCATCAGGAATAGAAGTTTTTGCACCATGGGCTGGTTCGAGAGCTCCTCCGATGTCTGTATCCTGCCTTGCCGAGCTTGCTCGTTTTTTTTGATTCGAGTGACCAGTTCATCGATTTCCTTGTCCCAGGCGGTTTCGTCAGGCAACAGCACTGATACTACTGTCTCGGTCGACTTGCGTGCGCTGGTCTTGCCGATTTTCACTGTTTTTCCGGCAATGGCGCTGCCTTCGGAGAGCACCACCTCGACCTCCTCAGCCAGAATGTCACAATTCACCGCGTGCTCAATGCGCACCTTGCGACCGATGACAAAGGAGTTTTCCGCGATATTGATGGTAATTTCGCCTTCCTTGTCTTCAATGACGGAATCCTTTGTCGAACCCTCGATAATAATTTGTCCCTGGCTGTTTCTAGCTGTGCCGTTCGAGAGGTTGTGCTTGACCAGGATGATGCCGCTATCCGATATTAAATGGCCAAACACGTCGGCGAAAAAAGTCATGTTGTGCCCTGTTACATGACGCAGTTCCTCCACTTCGCCATATTCCTCGTAATCGGGTCCGGTCAATGTCAGGTCGCCGGTGGTGTGCATGTTGACACCATTGCGATTGATGATCTTTTCGTTTATTGAAATCTGGTTGGTAGCGTTGTCGATGGTAAGGAAGCCGGTGATGGCAGCGAAAATGAACTCGCCCTGCGAGGTTCGCTCGACGCTTGTTCCTGGCCCAGCCAGCATCTCGAGTTCAAAATCGAGCGGGATACCTGGGTCGATGAGGGAGCCATCCAGGTTCCATCCCGGTTTTCCCAGTACGCGCGGTGTTTTCTTGATCAGCCGGGTTCTGTAGGCTACTTGGGGGAAATGGTTGCGAAATCCCGCAAGGTCGACGCGGCCGCTTGGCAGCACCTTGGGAGAGTGATCCTGATGCAAGGCATCGGTTAACTCGGTATAGCTGGCATCTTTACCGGGAATGCAAGGGAGTATTTGTGCAATTTCCAGGCGCTCGACGCTGGCTTTGTTTATTACTTTACTTATCTCATCCATCTCGAGACCGAAGCGGATACCCTTTTCCCACATGGCTGCGATGAATTCGTCCGGATTTGGTTGCAGGGTTACCTGCTTTGTCTGATTTTCTATCGGGCTGGGGGCTTCTTCCCCGACCGCCACTTCATCGTCGGCTTGTTCGACGATGACCGGTTCGAACAGATACTCGGCGGTGCTTCCGTCTTCGGAAATTTTGGGATCCCGGTATATTTGCCGTCGTTCCGGCAAGAAGGGAACAATATTGCTTGCCAGCTTGACCACACTGCTTTTGCTCTCCGCTTCCTGTTGTTCTGTCAGTTCCTTCAAGTTGGGCACATACAGCAGCTTGAGGAACATCGGATAGTCGAGATTGGAGAAATAAGCATTGGAAGAAAACACACGCTCGGCGAACTTGAGAAAGTCCTGTTCAGATTCGAGTTGGGAGATGTCGGCATAAAGGCCGTCGCTGCGCCTTGATACAAATCCCGGCAGTAATATGTCCACCTCGCCGGTGCCCGCCTGGCCATCGTTTGGCCTGGCTGAAGCTGGCGATATCGATGCATTGATGGGAGGCTCTGTTGCCATCGGCTGGGGTATGCTCCCCTTATGTGGAGTGAAGACAAGTGGTTGATATATACATGGTAGTATCCTCCAGCGCAACCTGCGCGAGGATTTCACAAGGATTCCAAGGGTAATTCTGATGATCGCGCCGGTTGGCGCTTTTGTGGATCACAATGATGCCGTTGCAGGTTATGCCTGTAAAATGCACCAAGGAGAAACGCCTATGACCCCTGCCGACCGCAATTTGCTTGCACAGAACAGGCTGCTGCGCAACATCAGCCTGGATAGTATCAAGGATGTTCTCGAAGAATGCGAGTTTGTCACCATTGCCATAGGCGAGCAGCTTTTCCGCATTGGGGAATTGAATACCTCGCTCTATCTGATTCTCGAAGGCGAACTACGTGTTTATCTGGGGACTGGCGAACATTCTGAATGCCTAACCCTTGGGACTGGCGAATGCACCGGTGAATTGTCGATGATCGACAGGCAACCTACCTCGGCGCGGGTCATCGCGACACAAGAAACGCGCATGCTCAAGATACCGCATGACCGTGTCTGGTCGCTGGTGGATAGTTCGCATGGCATTGCGCGCAATTTGCTGTCAATTCTAGTCAGCCGCCTGCGCAAGGATACGCTGGCGCTGGTGGCTACGCAGGAACGCAGTCTTGAATTCGAGCTTGCCGCCAGCGTCGATGCGCTGACAGGGCTGCACAACCGCCGTTGGCTGGACGAAGCTTTCCCTCGTGCCATGAAACGCTGCGAGTACAACCATGCGCCACTCTGCATGGTGATGGTGGACATCGACCTTTTCAAGAACTTCAACGATACCCACGGCCACCTTGCCGGCGATGGCGCCTTGCGCGTCGTGGCCAGGGTCTTGATGGAGAATCTCCGCCCGCAGGATTTATTGACGCGCTATGGCGGCGAGGAGTTTGCGGTAATGCTGCCGGAAACCTCGGTTGAATGGGGAATGATGATTTCAGAGCGTTTGCGTGCGGCGGTGGAAAATACCGTGCTCCATCCGGCCCTGGAATTGGCCGATGCTTGTGAAGATTCTCGCAAGGAACACCTCTACGTCACCATTTCGCTCGGTGTCGCCACGATGTCGTCTGGCGATACGCTGAATTCACTGATCGCCAAGGCGGACGAGGCGCTCTACGAGGCCAAGCGTAGCGGACGCAATCAGGTGCAGGTGGCATCCTCTATCAGCTGATCTGCGCATTTCGGGGGAAGATTCTTGTCCTCCCCCATCCAGCGTGGCGCAGAACCACAGCGAAAGCAATGTCTCTGGCGCTATCGCTGATCGACTAACTCCGCCTTATATCGCTCGGATTCCCGCTAGGGCAGCGTCATATCCTGCCGTTCAACGTACGCCCATACCAGTCGTGCCCAATATCTTTTCGGTAGCGGCGATTATTGATGTTTACCGAAGCACATGACAACGGCAGAGTCCGGGGCCGCGAAGCGGAACCCGGAATCCAGGGGGTTCTGAATTTCCGTCCTACAAGGTGCGCGGGAATGACATGCCTTCGATTGGTCGTTGTCAGGCATATCTACGACATCTCAATAGACCAAATATAACTTTAGATCAACTACCCGCCCGGGTAGTTGTGTTGCGGCTGAATCGTTGCATACTTCGCTGCGCTGTAATAAGTACTCAGCCAGATAATCAACGGAAACCGCCTGGTTAATTCTTGGTCATGCGTAAGAAGCCCATGCAATTTTATCGCTGCCAGGCAGTGATGACAAATTCGATTCGGCAGACGCCTTGACCAATCATCCGCAAGAAGTAAGGAAATCTTGATGCATTGAGTTTTGACAGGCTGCGGGCTGCTTACTCGTATCAAAGTGCAGCCTCTGGCCGGGGAATAGGGATGAGAGCGATTGAGAATGATATCTTGAACGATCAAGAGCGATTGGAATTGATGGATATCATTGTGTCCATAGCCAAGGTTGATTCGCCGATGGCGTTAATCGAATGCGCTTCCGGGCCGTTGCAGAGATTCCTGCCGCATCAATCCTTGCTTTGCGCAATCGGAAGCATCGTTCCGGGTAATGTGCAGATCCATGAAGCCTTGTCGAATAATTTTCCTGTCGCCTATTTGCATGAGATGATGAGGGATGATGGATGCATTACCACTCATGTCCTTGCCTCATGGTATATAACACGGGAACCCCAGATATTCGACGCGGTATGCGATGCTGACAAGGTTGATCCAGCCTGGTTGGAACGTTTCAACCGCTATAAGCTGATAAATCTGTTGGCGCATGGAATCGCGGACGTGCAAGGCTTGGTTTCCTCCTATGTCGGTCTTTACCGGATTCCGGAAAAAATCAATCGACGCCACGTCTACCTGATGAAACTCCTTGTTCCCCATTTCCATGTGGCGTTACTGAGAGTCATGGCCGACAAGGAAAAAAATTTGATACCAAACCCGCCGCTTGATGGCGTTCTGAGTGAGCAACAGAAAATAATATTTGGGTGGATGCAAAGAGGCAAGACGAATTGGGAAGTTTCGCAGATCCTTGATATGACAGAAGCGAATGTGAAATACCATGTCAAGCAAATTCTGCGTAAGCTTGGCGCGACCAATCGAATTCAAGCAGTGTCCAAATCGGTTGGGCCGAAGATTGCCCAATTTGGTTTCAATCAATAATAAGCAAGACTGTCCGATCAGAGAGTTGCGGCTTGCGCATCGGAATCGAGCCTTCGCCTTGGACAAGCGAGAGTAGTGAAGCGACAAACGATCTTACGGGGCGCATCGTTGCTTACTCAATGGCAGCCCGCTGCGGCGCCTGAGGTATTCAAAGACGAAGCGCTACAGAGTTCACCCGATCACAAAGGGCACAAAGAATGTCGTTGCAGAAACACCCCGCCAAGGGATTCACCTTGCTCGAGTTGCTGGTGGTCATCGTCATCATCGGCTTACTGGTTTCCTATGTCGGGCCGCGCTACTTCTCGCAATTGGGCAAATCCGAGCGTCAAACCGCGAAAGCCCAGATTGAGGGATTCGGCAAAGCGCTGGATACCTACCGTCTCGATACGGGGCGCTATCCATCGACCGAGCAGGGGCTCAATGCCCTGGCGGTGAAGCCGAACGACGACGCGAAGTGGAATGGCCCCTATTTGCAGAAGGAAGTCCCTCGCGATCCGTGGGGCAGCCCCTATGTTTACCAAGTGCCAGGCAAAAACGGGGCGGATTTCGATTTGTTTTCGTTGGGCAAGGATAGGCAGCCTGGCGGAGAAGGGGAGAATGCCGATATTACCTATCGCTGATTCTGCGATTTTGGGATGGGTTCCATAACTCTATTTTGCCAGATTCGGACCAAACATCACCTCCCCCTTCACATCCTCTCCGGGGTGCCCAGAGGAGGAGGCTGAGAGGAGGATGGGGTGGAATGGACGGAATTCAATCAGTTTTTCCCCACCCCTCCCCTTGCCCCCTAGGGAATTTCCTTCGGGGCAAAGGGGAGGGAGTTCTCCGCCGCAATGCAAGCATCCAATAATCTGACAAAGTAGAACTAAATAGAACATGGTAGTTCCGCAGCGTTCTGAGAAATCTTTGCCGACGCCAGAGATTGCGCAGTCAATCTCTGGCGTTCGTTTGCGTCTGCTCGGGCCGGATGGTCAGGAGCGGGTGCAGGCGTTTGCCGCTGTTTCGGCGGATGAAGCCATCCGTCACGCCGCTTCGCGCGGCTTGGTGGTGCTCGGCATCGAAACCGATGACTTGCGTGCTGGGGTCTCGATGGGGGGTGGGCGGCGGCGTTTTCCGCTGTCGTTGTTCAGCCAGGAACTGGTGGCATTGCTCGATGCCGGCCTCAATCTGACGGAAGCGCTGGCGACCCTGCATGCCAAGGAGCAACAGCCGTTTGTGGCGGGGGGTTTGGCGGGGGGGCTGACGGCGGTGCGCGGGGGGGGGGATTTCTCGGGTGTCCCCGGCGGGGTGCCGCAACACC
>Ga0074195_1000429_pt1 | contig 85494 bp, 78 predicted proteins | sample EPASupsiteHSE623_FD_64525 | JGI IMG/M metagenome (GOLD analysis project Ga0074195, IMG submission 64525) | Bioremediated contaminated groundwater from EPA Superfund site, New Mexico - Sample HSE6-23 | ecosystem: Environmental > Aquatic > Deep subsurface > Groundwater > Contaminated ...
CTTCGCAAGCCCCGCGCCCGGACCCCATTCGGACACGAAGGAGTCGTAGGTCCATACGGTCAGGTTTTTGGATTCGGCCTCCTGGCAGGATGTCGCCAGGATCGCTACAAAGACGGTCAGAAGGACCGTGGACAGAACTGCGACGAAAGACTTGCGCGAAGTCCTCGTTCTAAAGAAACGAATGGTATTCATTTCTCCCTCCGCCGGTATTACCCGGATCAGGTTCATCGGGTCTTATCTCAGACACGAGATCCTTCAACGAAGGACTCGTGACACCCCGGTGTTGCGAATTTAGGCGCCTGGCCGGCGCAATCTCTCAAGCCGTCTTTTTTTCATATTCGACGATGCAGGGAATCGTGCCTTCCACGACCGCCTTGTTTATTATGACGCGTTTGATGCCTTTTTCGCTCGGAAGGGCGAACATGATGTCTATCATCATGGCTTCGACAATGGAGCGGAGGCCTCTGGCTCCCGTTTTCTGCGCTATCGCCTTTTCAGCGATCGCGTCCACGGCGTCGTTCTCGAAGACGAGTTCCACGTTATCCAGCTTCAGGGAGGCCTGGTACTGGCGCAGCACCGAATTTCTCGGTTCGGTTATGATGCGTTTCAGGTCGTCCTTGCTGAGATCGTCCAGGGCGACATGGATGGGAAGGCGGCCGATGAACTCAGGTATCATGCCGAACCTTATGAGATCATCGGGATGAAGGTGCGAATAGATTTCGTGAAGGTTTTTCTCGCTGTGCAGCTTGATGTCGGCACCGAATCCGAGCGCGTGACTGGATACTCTCGACTCGATGATCTTGTCTAGACTGACGAAGGCGCCGCCGCAAATGAACAGGATGTTCGTGGTGTCTATCTTGAGATATTCCTGGTTGGGATGCTTGCGCCCGCCCTGCGGAGGGACGTTCGCGATGGTTCCCTCGATAATCTTCAGGAGTGCCTGCTGGACGCCTTCGCCCGAAACGTCGCGCGTTATCGAGGCGTTCTCGCTCTTGCGCGCGATCTTATCGATTTCGTCGATATAGATGATGCCGCGCTCCGCCGCCTCTATGTTGCCGCCGGCGGCCTGAATGAGCTTTAGGAGGATATTCTCCACGTCCTCGCCTACGTAGCCGGCTTCCGTGAGCGTGGTGGCGTCGGCGATGGCGAAGGGAACCTTCAGCTTTTTGGCGAGGGTCTTGGCGAGAAGAGTCTTTCCGGTCCCCGTGGGGCCGATGAGGAGGACGTTGGCCTTTTCGAGTTCGACGTCCGAATCGGCGATCTGCCGATGCTGTATGCGCTTGTAATGGTTGTAGACGGCCACCGACAGCACGCGCTTCGCGGAATCCTGGCCGATGACGTAATTGTCGAGATAATCCTTGATAGCCTTGGGCTTAGGCACGTCCTCGAGGAAAGAGGAGGATATTTTCTGCTCTTCCTCCCTGAGAATCTGCTCGCAGACATTGATGCACTCATCGCAGATATTCACGCCTGGACCGGCGATCATTTTTTTCGCGAACGCGTTGCTTTTGCCGCAGAAGGAACAGAAAGCTTCCGGTTCAGACTGTTCAGGCTTTTTGGATTTGGGCATGCTTTCTGGACTCCATAATTTTATCCGCCAGGCCGTATTCGATGGCTTCCTGCGCGCTCATGTAGAAATCGCGTTCCATGTCGGATGCTAGGCGCTCGATTTCCTTGCCCGTATGACGGGCAAAGTATTCGATGGTGAGTTTCTTGAGGCGGACAATCTCGCGAGCCTGAAGGCTTATGTCGCTGGACTGGCCCGAAGCGTTTCCCCAGGGCTGGTGGATGAGAATCCTCGAGGAGGGAAGGGCGAAGCGTTTGCCGGGCGTGCCGCAGGCGAGAATGAGAGCGGCCATGGACGAGGCCTGGCCGAGGCAGATTGTCTGTACGTCGGGCTTGATGTACTGGATCGTGTCGTAGATGGAGAGGCCGGCGGTAACCGAGCCTCCCGGGCAGTTGATATAGATGGAAATGTCCCTTCCCGGATCTTGGGATTCCAGGAAGAGCAGCTGCGCGACGATAAGGTCGGCGGTGATATCGTTGATTTCCCCGTCGATGAACACGACGCGGTCTTTGAGAAGACGGGAGTAGATATCGTAGGATCGTTCACCGATGCCCGTCTGTTCAATGACGATGGGCACCAGATTGTTCATTTGTTCATTCATCGCGGTTTCCTTAGAGCTATGGCAATTATGTTCAGTAGCATTCAAGCCCTTACAAATTACTCATTCCTGCCCATGAAGTCCACAAAGGAGACCGCTTCGCCTTCCTTGATTACAGCGCTCGCGAGGACGGAATCGAAAAACTTGTTTTCGCAGATGTGTTCTTTCAGGTACTCGACGGACTGGCGCTTTTCGTACTCGGCCTTCACTTCCTCGGCCGACATGGATGTTCCTTCGGCTTGCTTTGCGTATTCGGCGGCGAGATCAGCGTCGGTGGCCACGAAGGACCCGGCTTCGATCAGCTTGTCGAGGACAAGCCTGCCGGAGATAGCCTTCTGGACGAGGGGCTTCCAGTCTTCATAGAGCTGGGCGCGGCTCTTGCCTGAATATTCGGCTATTCTTTCCATTTTCTCGTCGGTATCGATGCCCATCTCGCGCTTGAGGGAATCCCAGCGCATCGAAAGCTCGGCAGCACTCATGGATTCGGGAATATCGATGCTCGTTCTTTTGAGCAGTTCATCGATGATCGCCTTTTCTTTGAGCTCGCGGAGGCGGGCGTCGAGGGAAGTCTGGAGCTGCGTCCTCAGGGCCTTCTTCAGGTCGTCGAGGGTTTTGTACTTTTCGGAGATATCCTGGGCGAGCTCGTCGTCCAGGGCGGGAAGGTTCTTCTGCTTGACCTTGGTCACTTTCACGGAAAGCGTGACGGTCTTGCCCGCCAGTTCCTTGTATTCGAAGTCCTCGGCATAGGTTTTGCTGAAGGTCTTGCTGTCCCCGGCCGCCATGCCGACGATTTCGTCGTCGAACTTATAGAGGTTAAGGCCCTTGCCGATCTCGAACGTGAAATCCTCGCGCGAACTGCCTTCTACGGCGGCGCCTTCCGCGTTCAGCTCCGACCAGTTGAGGGTAACGATGTCGCCCTTGACGGCGGCTTCAGTCTTCTCGACGACGATGGCGTTCCTGTCGCGAACCTGATCGAGCTCGCGGTTCATATCGTCTTCGCTGACTTCCACCTTGGGAAGGGAAATCTCGATCGCGTCGAGGGAAGGAATCGCGAAGACAGGGAAAATGTCGTAGGTGACGCTGAAGGTAAAATCCTTGTCGACCGCGAATTCAGGTTCGCCGTCGAGGGCTGGGGCTTCGTAGGCGAGGGGCTTTTCCTCGCTGTCAGCGAGCGCCGCTTCCACGGCCTTCTCGAGAACCCTGCTCATGGCATCGAGCCTGAGGCTGTCCCCGAACTTCCTCTCGAGGACTGAGGCGGGCACATGGCCCTTCCTGAATCCGTCCAGCTTGACGCTGCGGGTGTATTCATTCATCATTTCATCGTAGATCGTTCGGACATCGGCGGCCGGGACGGTTGCCGTCATCTTGACTTTGGAGTGTTCGAGCTTTTCGGTCTTCTTTTCAGAAATCACCATAAGTTCCTCTCGGAAGGAAAGTTTAGCCTCGCCGTCAAAGGCAGGCATTGGTAGCTTTACGAGGCTGTTTATCAGTTAAGTATATCCCCGTGAAGCACAAAAAAAAAGGCGATTCGGCAGGTTCCGAATCGCCACATTGTTGGAGCGGGAAACGGGAGTCGGACCCGCGACATCGACCTTGGCAAGGTCGCGCTCTACCACTGAGCTATTCCCGCGCAATTACGCGCCTTCTCGATGCAGCCGATTCCCGCGCTAAGCAGGAACAACCTGCGAGAGAAGGGACTTGAACCCTCACGCCGTAAGGCACTAGATCCTAAGTCTAGCGTGTCTGCCATTCCACCACTCTCGCGCACGAAGCGCATCCTAGCGGAACGACCACCGCGTTGTCAAGAGAGAGCAGTCAACTTGCGCCAGGCGGAAGTTGACCGATCACCTTGCTCATGAGCCGCGCAGGTTTCGAACCTGCGACCCACAGATTAAGAGTCTGTTGCTCTGCCAGCTGAGCTAGCGGCCCAAAAAACAAAACATGCGTCCGACAGGAATCGAACCTGCGACCTACGGATTCGAAGTCCGTCGCTCTATCCAGCTGAGCTACGAACGCGTCTAATCAAGGCACAGACCCAATTCCAACAGTATGGTGCGGGATCTGGACTCGGGTGGGTGATGGGGTTTGAACCCACGACAACCAGATCCACAGTCTGGCACTCTACCACCTGAGCTACACCCACCGTGCAATCGGCAGGCAATACAATGACGAAAACTCCTTTTTATGTCAAGGGGAAAAATGTTTTTTTTAAATTCCCTGCCGATTTTCAGTAAATGGGTTGGGCGACGTACACATTGTTCAGATATTCAAAGGCGGGAGCGGCGATTCTATCCATTTCCCGGCTCGAGAGAGGCGGCAGGTTCCATTGGAAGGCGGGATGATAGGGCGTTATATGGAGGGGTATCTCTCTGGAAAGGAAGCCGAGGAAGGAAGCGATGCCCCGCATTTCTTCCTCGCTGTCCAAGATGCCCGGGACGAGAAGCGAGGTGATCTCAGTGTGGCAGGAAGCGATGGCAATTTGTATGAATTTCTTAACAGTCTCAAGTTCTCCGCCGAGCTTGTTATGGTAGGTAGAGGCCGAGTAGCACTTGAGATCGATGTTTGTCGCGTCGGTGAACGAAAGGATGTCTCTGGCGGGCGCTTCGAGGAGGTTGCCGTTCGTCACGAGCACAGTCTTCAATCCCTGCGCCCGTGCCAGCCTCATGCATTCCTTGACATATTCTATATGAAGACAGGGTTCGGAATAGGTGAAACTTATGGAAGGCAGGCCGGAATCGCGGGCCATATCGACCAAGGCTTCGGGGCTGATGACTCTGGCTTCCACGGTTCTGGGCTGGGCGATTTCCCAGTTCTGGCAGAAGGGGCAACGCATCGTGCAGTGCCAGAACCCGACGGAAAAAGTCCTGGTTCCGGGTAGAAAGCGGCGAAGCGGTTTTTTCTCGATGGGATCGAGGGCTATGGATGATATGAGGCCGTAGAAAGGAAGCAGCATTTTGCCGCCTTCGTTCATCCTCGTCCGGCATGTTCCGCTGTCCGCCTCGCCCAGGATACAGGCATGGGGACATAACCTGCATTGGACGCGGGCGTCCTCGAGACGGGAAAAATACTCGGCATCGTGCATGGACTGCCTCCACGCCCTCCTGAGAGTTCAGCGTTTTTCGGAATGCGTCTGGAAAACCTGAGCCAGTTTCGTTCTGAGGGCCACGGACTCGCGCGGTCCCAGAAAAGTATCGCCTACCTCAAAAGGTTCATAGCGAAGCGCTATAGCGCCGCGTTTGACCCATATTCGTATGAGGGATCTGGCGGCGCCTTGCTCGTTGACGGGCGAGGGCAGCTCGTCGGCTGCCAGCACGTCGCTTATCCTGAATTCCAGGACGACGCCTTCCTCGAGCCATCGGAGCTTTTCCTGGCGGGCAGTGAGGAGAAGGCACTTGTCCGAATCGTAAGGATGCTTTCGCAGGGCTCCGATGAAGGCGATGGCGTCGAGAGCCTCATGGTTTCCGTATTTGACGACATCGAAGAAGGGCGCAGAATCCAGGAATTCCGAAATGCTCATGGCCTCCTCCTTATCTCCAGCGAATGATATTCCTAGTAAAGGACATTTCCCCTGTCCGCGCAAGCCAGTTTCCTGCGGAACCTCACACCATTAATAATGCCGCAGAAAGCCAAAAGTAACGCGCAGAGTTCCGCGAACCAGTCGCCGTACCTTGTATAAAGCGTAGGCTCGGAAGGGGCGTAGACGGGTATGTCGACCGTCATGGACTGGGCCTCGAACTGGGGCATCTCGTACAGTGTGTTGCCCCAGGCGTCCACGACGCAGGAAACGCCCGAATTCGTGCTTCGCACCAGGGTTCGCCTGTTCTCTATGGCCCTTATCCTCGCTATCGCCCAGTGCTGGATCTGGGCGCTTTTCGTCCTGGACCAGGAATCGTTCGTCAGGTTTATGAGGAGGTCGGCTCCTTTCAGGAAATACTGGCGGCAGAGATCGGCAAAGGCATCCTCGAAGCAGATGGGGGTGCCGAATTTAATCTCCGTACCGCCGGAAGCCCTGGGCGTGATGGAAAACATAGTGATCTCGTTGCCCATAACCCAGCCGCTTTCCAGCCCGACGACATCCTGCATGAACTTCCTGAACCAGTCATATTCCCATAGAGGTATGGCCTCGGCGAAGGGAACAGGGTGGATCTTGGCGTAGGAATCCAACAGTCTTCCCTGACTGGAAATGAGAAGGACCGAATTCGTGGCTTCGTACTTGTCCCAATCGAGAATGACCGGCGCTCCCGTCAGAAGAAGCGATCCGCTTTCGGCAAGAAATGGCAGGAGAGGATCGGATTTCGGATTCTTGGCAAACCAGGGCCGGTATTCCGTAAAAGGCCGCTGGAGACTTGTTTCGCTGAATACGATAAGGTCTACGGGCTGACCGCCGACCGCCTTGTTCGTCTCGTAAGCCTGTCTGGCCAGATCGATGTTGGACTGCAGCACGGGCATTTCTCCCGAGAGCCAGGGATCCGTGTTCTGCTGAACGAGGGTCGCGCGGATGGTCGCTTTCTGGGGAATAGGTCGCAGGCCGGCTGCCAGGCCGTAGACGAGGGCGATAAAAAGCGTGAAAGCAAGGAAAGCTGCTCCCCTGGCTGCGAAATTGGGCTCTTGATTGGACGGGCGCCGCTTTTCTCTCCGCATGATGAGTTCCGCCCCTATCGACGATGACAGGGCGAGAAGAAAGGAGATTCCGTAGACGCCTGTAGTGTCGGCCGTCTGGAGGAGGAGGGAAATGGAGCTGAGGGAGTAGGGGAGCAGCCCCCAGGGATAGCCGAGAAAACCGATAGACTTGAGATATTCGAAGGCAACCCATCCGATCGCGAAGAGGAAGGGGCGATAGGCGTGGACTGCATTGCGCAGGAGGAAATTGCAGTACATGGCCGCGACGGCGTAGACTATGGCGTAGGCGAGGGTGGTCGCTCCCAGGGTCCAGAAAGCGAAATCCTTGTAGAAGAAAAGCCAATACGAAGTGAGCGCGTGACTCAAGGCTCCGAAAACGGCGCCGATCAGGGCGGCCCGCCTGGGACTATTGGCGCGACGCAAGGCTATATAGAGAGGAATCAGCGCCACAAAGCCTGTGGGCCAGAATCCTGTTAGAAATATTTCGTTTGGAAGGGATAGGGCGCAGAGAACCGCTGAAAAAACCGGCAGAAGGATCATGTTCAGGGATTATGACAGAAAAGGGCGTCGAACAAAAGTATTGACCTGCGCATTCCGTGGCTATACAGTCCTAGCCATGACAGCAGTCTTCGCCGGAACTTTCGATCCGCCCACCTCAGGCCATATGGATATCATACTCAGGGCATCTTCAATGTTCACCGAGCTGAGGGTTATCATAGCGCGTAATTTCCAGAAACAGCCGCTTTTTACCGTCGAAGAGCGCGCCGACATGTTGCGCGTTCTTGTCGCTGAGGCCGGACTGACCAATGTTGTCATCGATTCATGGGAAGGGCTCATTTCCGAATATGCCAAGAAGCACCACTGCGGCATTCTTCTCAGGAGCATCAGGAACATGAGCGAAGTGCCCTATGAGCAGATGATGGCTACCTTCAACAAGCGTCTTGAGAAGAATCTCGAGACCCTTTTCATGTTCGCAAGTCCCGAATTCGTCGATGTGAGCTCGAGCGCCGTGCGCGAATTGCTTGTATGGAAAAAGCTTCCTCGCGGCATTGTGCCGAATCTGGTGCAAAAAGAACTGGAAAAACGGTTCGGACCACTTCTACAAGATTAAAATTTGAGGTAAATTGGTGTGCGCTTGAAAAGGGCTCTGCTCTTGACAAAATTTGTAAATTTGTATATTGTCCCCAGTTGTACTGGGCGAAACTTAGCGCAAATGAGGTTATATCATGGCTGTACCTAAATTTAGGACTTCTAAGGCGAGAACGCGTAGACGTCGTTCCGTGAACATGAAGCTGACCGCTCCTACGATCGTACAGTGCGGAAACTGCGGCAACCCTGTTCTCCTCCACCAAGTCTGCCCGAAGTGCGGCTTTTACCGGGGCAAGCAGATCATCGCCCCAGAATCCAAATAAGGAGCACACCGATGGACGAGCTTTTTGAAAAGGTCAAGAAGATTATAGCTGACAAGCTGGAAGTTGAGGAAAGCAAGATTACGCTGGACGCAAGCTTCCGCCAGGATCTTGGCGCCGATTCTCTCGATACCTACGAACTCGTGTATGGAATCGAAGAGGAGCTTGGCATCCAGATTCCCGATGAAAAAGCGAATGAGTTCGAAACTGTTCGCGATGCTTACGAATTCATCAAGACCCAGGTCAAATAACGACCATTTCGTGCGGGCGCGGGTAGATTCCCTGTCGTGGTTATGCGAATGATCACGCAGGAACTCTCTCCGCGCCAGATTTTTCTCCACGATTTCCAAGAACGACTTAAAATCTCATTCAACAATGTTTACCTTCTCGATTCATCGCTGACACATCGATCTTTTCTCAACGAAATCAATCAGGCCGAAACCATTACGCACAATGAAAGACTGGAGTTTCTGGGCGACTCCGTCTTGGGCCAGGTGGTGGCATCCCTCCTCTACTTCAAGCTGGACGGAAGACCCGAAGGCGAACTGGCACGAATAAAGAGCATCGTTGTATCGGAACAGACACTGGCGCCTCTCGCCGTGACCTTAGGCATAGCCGAAGCGCTGCAGTTGGGCAGAGGAGAGGAACTCTCGGGAGGTCGGACCAAGAAAGCCATTCTAGCCGATGCCCTCGAAGCTCTCATCGGGGCGGTTTTCCTGGACCAGGGGTATGAAGCCGCGCGGCGTTTCGTCGCCTGTCTGTTGGAATCTTCCATCGATGAGGCTATCAGCGGAAAAAGCAAGGACTACAAGACGGTTATTCAGGAGTACGCGCAAAAATATTACAAGGAGCTGCCTCAGTATTTTCTTGAGAAGACTGAAGGTCCGGAACACGACAGACTTTTCTGGGTTTCCTGCAAGGTCGGCAAGAAGAAATACGGTCCCTGCAAGGGCAAGACTAAGAAAGAGGCTGAGCAGGTGGTGGCCGAAGATATCTATTCCAGCCTGAAAAGCGGCTCCGCGCTCGCGGCCAAACGTCTCGCCGCCATAACAAGCCTCTCTCAGTAGCCGCTCGGGTAGCGGTCCTTAATAGCCGCCGCTATTTTAAGCAGGCTCTCCCTCTCGTTCTGGGCAGGATCGTCCAGGACAGTTTCCAATAGTTCACCTAGAATTTTCCCCATGACAGGCCCCCTTGGCACACCGATGAGAGCCAAGTCGTTTCCGTTCACCGCGAGATCCTTGATGCTGAAGGCGGTCTCCTCCAGCAAGATCGCCTCGATGCGTTTTCTGAAGGCGTCGAGAGGGCGGGGATCTGGTTTCGTGCCCTGCGTGGCTGCCGCGTCGGCCATTCGTAGGTCAAAAAGATCCTCAATGGAGCCGACGCCGACATGGGTGATGAAACGCCTGACGGCGGCGTCGCTCCAGTCTTCCGTGAAATTGAACATATGATTTCTGATGAGGTGAAGGACTTTGTCCATAATCTCGTTTGGAAACTTCAATCTCCGCATGGCCGCGGCGGCCAGTTGGGCTGAGATTTTCTCATGGTTGTAGAAGGTGGGTATCCCGTCGGGGCCAAGGGCTGAAGCCGCCGGCTTTCCCGCGTCGTGGAAGAGCGCCGCCAGCCTTATGACCAAGTCCTTTCGCGCGGCATCCACCGACAGGAAAAGATGATCCATGACATCGAACGAATGCATGCCTTTCTGCCCGCAGCCCCTGGAGGGAAGCAGTTCGGGCAGTATCTCGCCCAGAAAGCCTGAGGATTCCAGGAGCCGCAAGCCCGTCGAAGGGGAAGGACTCAGGAGTATTTTCTGCAGCTCTTCGCGAACCCTTTCCCTGGAAACCTGCCTGAACGTTCCGATGGCCGAAGAAATCGCGGAAAAAGTCGATTCCTCGATGGAGAAACCCAGCTGAGCCGCGAAACGGATAGCCCTGAGCGGCCTCAAACCATCCTCGGCGAACCTGAGAGCGGGAGAGCCCACGCTTCTGATGCAGCGCTTTTTGATATCCTCCTGACCGAGGAAAGGATCGTAGAGTCTGCCTGAAAGCACGTCGAGCGCCATCGCGTTCATGGTGAAATCGCGCCTGGACAAGTCTTCCTCGATGTCGGCCACGAACTTCACTGAATCGGGCCTCCGCCCGTCCGTGTAGCCGCCCTCAACCCTGAAGGTCGTGATTTCCACCGAAAAGCGGCCGGTCAGCACCGTCACCGTTCCATGCTTGATGCCCGTGGGAATTACCCTCGGGAAAAGGGAGATTATCTCCTGAGGCGAGGCGTCGGTGGCCATGTCAAAGTCATTGCCGACCCCACGCTTCATGAAATGATCGCGAAGCGCGCCGCCGACGAGATAGGCTTTCTTGCCCCTGCCGTTCACCTTCTCGGCGATGAGGCGGATTTCCTTGGGTATATTGAAAAGGGTCATCATCATCAGCCTAACTTCCCGCTCCGGATCGACATATGCGTGAAAGTCTATACCAAGCCCTCCCATATTGTCCATCAAGCGCAAGTCAGCGTCGGTCGCCATGCCGGCTTGCCGATTGGCAGTTGCCGATTAGTAATTGCTGATCGGCTCTTGGCGGGCATGATTGACAAACTGTCTTCTTGATACGAACCTGATCCGGATGAAAGCGTTAATCATAACGGGAGGGGAAGGCCCTTCGCCGGATTATCTCAGGCGGCTGGCCGCCGCGGCGGATATCGTCATAGCCGCGGACTCCGGCCTCGACGCGGCTATTAAGGCAGACGTCCAGCCTGATCTCGTCGTCGGGGATTTTGACAGTCTGGAAAATCTGTCCCGCCTCGAGACGATCCCCCCTGAACGAATCCTCCGGTATTCGCCCGAGAAAGACGACACCGATACGGAAATCGCCCTATCGGCAGCCTGGTCGAGAGGGGCCGACTACCTCATCATAGCCGGCGGCGGCGGAGGAAGGCTCGATCATCTGCTCGCCGTGACCAGCCTTTTCGCAAGAAACAAGACGCCCAGCGAATGGCATACCCTCCATGAGTCGATCTTCTATCTGGAAAAAGGAACATCGGCGATTTTTGGCGTTGCCTCCGGGGCAACGGTTTCTGTTTTTCCCGCCGGGGGCGGGGGAAGCGAGGGCATGTCGTCTACGGGCTTAAAATGGCCGCTCGAGGGGCTTCGATGGGGAAAGGGATATTTCGGCATCAGCAACGAAAGCACGGGAGAGAAAATCGGGATTTCAGCGGGATCCAGCGCCCTTTCAGTTATCCTTCCCGCCGGCGGCGAACGCCTTCTTGAGTAGATCGAAGCTTTCGAGGGGATTCTGCACCAGAACCTTCTTGCCGCCAATCAGCTCGGCTATGCCTATTTCGTTCTTATACCGTGGAATGATATGCATATGAAGATGTTCGATGCTGCCGCCCGCCACCAAGCCCTGATTGTAGCCGATATTGTATCCGGCCGGGCTATAGACGCTATCTAGTTTATCCAGGCAGAGATCGACGGCAAGATTCATCGCCTGTTTTTCATCCTCGCTGAAACAACGGATATCGGTGATATGGCGCCTGGGGAAAACGATGAGATGCCCGGGATTATAGGGATAGAGGTTTAGCGACACTATAAGATGTACGTTTTCGTATACAATAAGGCGTTCCACGTCATCTGAACCATCGCGAACCAGGCAAAGCGTGCAGCCGTGCAGCTTCTTCTCCTTCAGGTAGCCCATTTTATTGAAATTGAAGAAGTATTCCATCGTCCCTCCTACAAACTTCGCGTGTAGTATAGTACCATTCAGCCATGGAGCCTTCGGAAAAATCGGTCAGTCAAGACAAGAACGCGGAAGGAATCATGTCCATCCGGCGAATCTTCGCGTTGGCGGCCTTGGCTTCTCTCGTGTTCATGATCCTATGCGTCGCGCTCATGGCTTCCTCAAGGGCATTGCGGTTTGATCAAAAGGTCAACCATGTCATCTTCGAATGTCTTTTTTATGGCGGCCTCGGATTTTTCGTGACGTCCTCAGCCAGATTCTGCCTGGACATTATGTATGGCATTTTCGGACTTTTGCAAGTAAAAATAACAGAACTTCTCGCCTGGCTGGCGCTTTCGATTTTCAGCCTGGTTCCAATCGCCGCGATGTATGCCTTTCTGAGGTTGGCCGCCGGTTTTCAGGCCTGAACGCGGTTTTCGTCTCGACCCTTCCTTGACCCTTGAAAGGCCGGGAGCTATACTCGCGAGTCGTTTAGAGACAAGGAGCTGCCGATGAGCACAAGAGTGAGGTATGCGCCTTCCCCCACGGGAAACCAGCATATTGGCGGAGTTCGCACGGCCCTGATCAATTATCTTTTCGCCCGTTCGAGCGGCGGAACTTTTATCCTCAGGCTCGAAGATACGGACAGAACCCGCTATTCGGACGAATACGTGAAGAATCTTTACGATACCTTCAAGTGGCTTGGATTCTATTGGGACGAAGGTCCGGATATCGGTGGTCCCGCGGGTCCGTACGTTCAGTCGGAGCGTTTCCCCATCTACAGGGAGTATGCCGAAAAGCTCGTCGCCATGGACAAGGCCTACTATTGCTTCTGCGATGAGGAGAGGCTGGGCAAGCTCAGGGAAGATCAGGCGTTGGCCAAGACGGGAGACCAGGGCTACGACAGGCACTGCAGGAACCTCGATAAAGCCGAAGTCGAAAAAAATCTCGCCGATGGCAAAAATTACGTGATTCGCCTCAAGATACCCATGGAAGGAACCACCGTATTCCATGACAGGCTTCTAGGCTCCATCGAGTGGAAAAACGAGGATATCAGCCCCGATCCGGTGCTGCTCAAATCCGACGGCTTCCCGACCTATCATCTCGCCAACGTGGTGGATGATCATTTGATGAATATTACTCAGGTGATGAGGGCTCAGGAGTGGATACCTTCGGCTCCGCTGCATAGGATCATGTACGATGCCTTCGGCTGGGAGATGCCCGAACTCTGCCACCTCCCCATGGTGCTCGGCCAGGACGGCCACAAGCTTTCGAAGCGTCATGGAGCCACCGCCGTCAACGAATTCAGGAAGGCCGGCTACCTTCCCGAGGCGCTGATCAATTATATCGCCCATCTGGGCTGCTCCTTCGAGGAAGGACGCGATCTCTTCAGCCTCGGCGACATGGAGAAGCTCTTCAAGCTGGAGAAGCTGAACAAGGCTCCCGCCATATTCGATTACCAGAAGCTCGAGTGGTTCAACGGACAATATATCAGGATGAAGACCGACGCCGGACTGGCGGCGGCCGTACGGCCTTTCCTCGTCGAAGCGGGGCTTCGCGCCGCCGAAGCGGAACTGAGCGCCGCCGACGAGGAAAAAGCGAACGCCTTCGAAGTGAAAGCCATGCCGCTCGTGAAGGAGAGGCTCAAGCTTCTCTCGGAAGCGCCGGCCATGATGGCCTACCTGTACGGCAGGCCGGCCTTGCCCGCGGTCGAGGAGTTCATCCCCAAGAAACTCGATGTCGCCGCGGCCGTAGCCATGCTTCAAGAGAACCTGGCCCTCGTCCGCAGCGTCGATTTCAGCGACGTCCCGGCCGCGGAGGAATGCTTCAAGGCGCGGTCGGTCGAGATCAACGCCAAACTCGGAAATATGCTCATGCCGCTCCGCGTGGCGATCACCGGATCCAGGGTGAGTCCGCCACTTTTTGAATCCATCCAGCTCCTCGGAGCGGAGGAATCCGCCGCGCGAATAGAAGCGGCAATCGCCTATCTTGGCGCACAGAAGGTCTGAAATCGTGCATGTTCAAGCATTCGACAACGAAAAGTATCTCGCGGAGCAGGCGGCTTTCATAAGCGCCAGGGCAGTCGGAACCGAAAAACTTTACCTGGAATTCGGAGGGAAGCTCCTCTGGGACTGGCACGCGGCCAGGGTGCTTCCGGGTTATGATCCCAACGTCAAGATCAAGCTTCTGTCCATGCTCAAGGACAAGGCGGAAGTCATACTCTGCATCTACGCCGGCGATATAGAGAGAAAGCGGATGCGCGGCGATTTCGGCATCACCTATGACGCGAGCGCGCTGCAGATTCTCGACCAGCTGGCGGATTGGGGCGTATCGGTCGCGGCCGTCGTGATAACCCGCTTCGAAGGCCAGCCCGCCGCCGAGCAGTTCGGCTCCCTTCTGGAACGCAGGGGCGTGAAGGTGTTCAAGCATAAGCCGACGAAAGGCTATCCCAACGATGTCGAATGCATCGTAAGTCCGGAAGGCTACGGCGCGAACGACTACATTCCGACCACCAAACCCATCGTCGTCGTCACGGGGCCGGGGCCTGGCTCGGGCAAGCTCGCCACGGCCCTGTCCCTCGTCTACAAGGACTATCTCGACGGCAGGAAGGCGAGCTACGCCAAGTTCGAGACCTTCCCCGTGTGGAATATGCCGCTGAAACATCCCCTCAATATCGCCTACGAGGCCGCCACGGTGGATCTCGGGGATTTCAACTGCGTCGATCCCTTCCATCTGGAAGCTACCGGCGAAACCTCCATCAACTATAACCGCGACGTGGAAGTCTTCCCCGTGCTCCGCCATATACTCGACAAGGTTTCGGGCGGCGCCGCGGGATACCGCTCCCCGACCGAAATGGGCGTTAACCGCATCGCTTCGGGAATCGTCGACGACCAGGCGGTGGGGGAAGCCGCATGCCAGGAAATCATACGCCGCTATTTCCGGCACAGCTGCGAGTATGCGCTGGGAATCTCCGAAAAACCCCTGATTCTTCGGGTCCAGGCCATCATGGATGAGCTGGGCATAAAACCGGAGGACAGGAAGGTCGTGGTCCACGCCAGGACGGCGGCTGAGAAGGCCCTGAAAGAAGGGAAGGGGAATCAGGGGATATGCGTCGGAGCCGCTCTGGAGCTCCCCGACGGCTCCATCGTCACCGGCAAGAACTCGCCCTTCCTCCACGCGTCCAGCGCCGTCGTTCTCAATGCCGCGAAGCATCTGGCCGGAATTCCCTCAAAGATACATCTCCTCCCTCCCGTCGTCACGGCGAGCATCGCGAGCCTTAAGCGGGATGTCCTGGGGAGAAAATCGGTATCCCTAAGCCTGGATGAAGCCCTCATCGCCCTCTCCGTCAGCGCGGCCATGAATCCTTCAGCCCAGGCTGCCATGGAAGCCCTCAAGGCCCTGTCCGGCTGCGAGCTGCATCTTACGCACATACCGGCCACGGGAGACGAAGTAGGCTTGCGCCGATTGGGTCTGAACGCTACGAGCGATCCTTTTTTCGCTGGCAACAACCTTTTTCATTCCTGAAGTGGCAATTCAGTCTCTAAAGTAAAGATTTAGCGACCAATCTCCTCTCCTCCGCCTTGACCGTCCGCCTCGTTGCGCGGCATAGTAACGCCACCACGCCCCTGAAGCGCGGCAAGGAGCCATTATGAGCGACGAGGAAAGGAAAGAAGAGGGTTTCGCTGATTTTATCCGCGAGGCCGTTGCGAAAGACCTGGCCGAAGGGAAAACAAAGGAAGTCCATACGAGATTTCCTCCCGAACCCAACGGTTGGCTGCATATCGGCCACGCGAAAGCCATCTATGTGGATTTCGGCACAGCCCAGAGTTTCGGCGGGAAATGCAACCTCCGCTTCGACGACACCAATCCGGAAAAAGAAGATCTCTCCTATGTGGAAGCCATAAAGCGCGACGTAAGCTGGCTGGGCTACGACTGGGAAGACAGGCTGTTCTTCGCCTCGGACTATTACGAAAAGCTCTACGAACTGGCTTGCCTCCTCATTCGGAAAGGCCTGTCTTATGTCGACGACCTCGACGAGGAACAGATAAAGGAATACAGAGGAACCAACGTTCCCGATAAAAACAACATCACCTATACGCCTCCGGGGAAAAACAGCCCTTTCAGGGACAGATCGGTGGAGGAAAACCTCGACCTTTTCGCGAGAATGAGGGCTGGGGAATTCGCCGACGGTTCGAAAACCCTGAGGGCGAAGATAGACATGGCCCATCCCAATCTCCTCATGCGAGACCCTGTGATGTACAGGATCAGACGCGAGCCGCACTACAGAACCGGCACGAAGTGGTGCATCTACCCCATGTACGACTTCCAGCACCCGCTTTCCGACGCCATAGAAGGCGTTACCCATTCGCTCTGCTCCCTGGAATACGAGATCCACAGGCCTCTCTACGATTGGTTCATAAGCAATTGCGGCGTGTTTCCTTCCCGCCAGATCGAGTTCGCGCGTCTCAACATCACCCATACCGTTCTCTCCAAGCGCCTGCTCATTCAGCTCGTCCGCGAGAAGAGAGTATCGGGATGGGATGATCCGAGAATGCCGACCATAGCGGGATTGCGCCGCCGGGGCTATACGCCTGAAGCCATCAAGGATTTTCTCGGCCGCATCGGCATCGCCAAGACCGACTCCATGGTGGATATACAGCTCCTGGAGCATTGCGTGCGCGAAGATCTCAATAAAAAGGCGCCGCGCTTCATGGCAGTCCTGCGTCCCCTGGAACTGGTGATCGACAACTGGCCGGAGGGGCACATCGAGATGCTCGAAGCGGTGAACAATCCCGAAAACCCCGAAGCCGGCAAAAGAACGCTCCCGTTCTCGGGCAAACTCTATATCGAAAAGGACGATTTCAAGGAAATTCCGCCACCCAAATACTTCAGGCTTTTTCCCGGCAATCAAGTGCGCCTCCGCTACGGCTACATCGTGACCTGTACCGGATTCGACAAGGACCCGGCCACGGGCGATGTCGTACGCGTGCACTGCAGCTACGATCCGGCCACGAAAGGCGGCGACGCTCCCGACAACCGCAAGGTCAAGGGAACGATTCACTGGGTTTGCGCCGACGGCGCCGTCCCTCTCGAAGCGCGGCTCTACGACAATCTTTTCGCCGCCGAAAGACCCATGGATCTGCCAGCGGGAGGATCTTTCCTGGACAATCTGTCCCCGAGCTCGCTTGAGACCGTCTCGGGAGCCTTCGGCGAGCCGGCTCTGGCGGGAATCCAGCCAGGGCAGACGGTGCAGTTCGAGCGGCTTGGGTATTTCTGCGCCGATCCCGATTCGAACCAGGGGAAACCCCTTTTCAATAGGACCGTCACGCTCAGGGACAGCTGGGCGAAAATCGAGAAAAAGGGAAGTTGAGCGCCGTAAAACAGCCCAACCCCTTATAAATAATCCGTTCGCTTTTTTTGCGGGCGGCGAGACACGGGTATTCTGTTTCAGGAGGAAGCATGAGAACGCGTTTTACGAAGGTGATGGTATCGGTGATGGCGGTTTTGGCCGCTTTCGCGATGATATCCTGCGGTGGTCAGAAAGCAAAAGAGATCAAGATCGCTTCCATCAATCCGCTCACCGGTGAGGCCGCGACCTATGGTCAGTCCACCAAGAACGGCATGGAACTCGCGGTTGAAGAGTGGAACGCAGCTGGCGGAGTGCTTGGAAAGCAGGTCAAGCTCGTCGTCGAGGACGACAAAGGCGATCCCGCCGAAGGCGCCTCCGTGTTCACGAAGGTGATAGAGCAGGATAAGGTAGTCGCCATCGTCGGCGGCATCACGTCGAGAGTCGCCGTCGCGGGCGCGCCTATCGCGCAGGCCGCCAAGATTCCGATGCTCACGCCCACGGCGACCAACGAGAAAGTCACCCTCATCGGCGACTATATCTATCGCAGTTGTTTCATCGACCCCTTCCAGGGCAAGGTGGGCGCGAAGTTCGCCAGCGAAGATCTCGGCATCAAGAACGTCGGAATCATCTTCGACCTCGGCAACGACTATTCGAAAGGTCTCGCCGAAACCTTCACCCAGTCCTTCACGGCCCTCGGCGGAACGATCGTGGCGAGCGAAGGCTACGCTTCCGGCGTAACCGACTTCAAGGCGCAGCTGACCAAGATCGTCCAGACGAATCCCGAATGCCTTTATATCCCGGCGTATTACAGCGACGTCGGTCTCATCGCCAAACAGGTTCGCGAACTCGGCTTCAAAGGCACCCTTCTGGGCGTCGACGGCTGGGATTCCTCCGAACTCGTGAACATCGGCGGCGACGCCGTCAATGGCGGTTACTTCACCAATCATTATTCCAAGGACGATACCCGCCCCGAAGTTCAAGCCATCGTGCAAAAATACAGCGCCAAGTACGGCGCCGCGCCTGACGCCCTCGCGGTTCTCGCCTACGACGGCATGAACATCATGCTCGACGCCATCAAGCGCGCCGGCTCGACGAAGAACGAAGCCATCCGCGACGCTCTCAAGACGACCAACCTCGCCTGTGTAGGCGGCCAGATCACTTACGACGAGTTCCGCAATCCCATGAAGTCTGTCGTCATCATCGAGATGAAGGACGGCCAGCAGGTCTATAAGACCACGGTAAATCCCTAAGCTTCGGCAACCCGCGCGTTGTGCCCAGGCGCCGCGCGGCGGAATATATTCCTGATTTCCGATAATGGGGAAGGGGGCCGTCCAATGGATGGTCCCCTTTTTTTGTCCGCATTTGATGGCTAGCCCCGAGCGATAAAATTGGCTTATAATCGCGCAACGCCAACGGGAGGGCTGCAGGTCCTCCCGTTGGCGCACCTTCGGGACATCGGGGAGCTTTTTAGAGCCAGTTCGCCGACCAAGCCCCGTCAAGGCGCGCCGCCGTAACCGTCGGCGGTGCGAAAGCAGGGCTCGCGAAACGAAATACGTTTCGCGCGCTGATTTCGTGAGCAAAGCTCCCGGAATCGGCGTACAGGAGTTATTTCATGGACAACAGCATCAGCATGGAGAAGATCGTCTCCCTGGCCAAGCGGCGCGGCTTCGTCTTCCAGTCGTCGGAAATCTACGGCGGACAGTCCGGAGCCTGGGATTACGGTCCCATGGGCGTCGAACTGAAGAACCGCATCGCGCGATTCTGGTGGAAGGAAATGACGCAGCTCCACGACGACATCGTCGGTCTCGACGCCGCCATCCTCATGCATCCCCGCGTTTGGGAAGCTTCCGGTCATGTCGAGAACTTCACCGACCCCCTCGTCGACTGCAAGAAGTGCAAGCAGCGCTTCAGGGCCGACCAGATCGACCCCGACAAGCTGGCGAAAAAAGAATGTCCCGAATGCGGCGGCGAACTCACCGACACCCGCAAGTTCAATCTCATGTTCAAGACGAATATCGGCCCCGTGGACGACGGCTCCGGCCTCATATACTTGCGCCCCGAGACCGCCCAGGGCATCTACGTCAACTACAAGAACATCGTCCAGTCCAACCGCATGAAGATTCCCTTCGGCATCGCCCAGATCGGCAAGGCCTTCCGCAACGAAATCGTCACCAAGAACTTCATCTTCCGCACCTGCGAGTTCGAGCAGATGGAGATGCAGTATTTCGTGAAACCGGGCGAGGACGAGAAGTTCTTCGACTACTGGCGCGAGCAGCGCTGGGCTTACTACGCCAAACTGGGTGTGCGCATGGACAAGCTGCGCTGGCATCGCCACGGCCCGGACGAGCTCGCCCACTACGCCAAGGACGCCTACGACATCGAATATGAGTTCCCCATGGGCTTCAAGGAGCTCGAGGGCGTCCACAACAGGACGAACTTCGACCTCAACCGCCACCAGGAATTCTCTGGCAAAGACCTCCAGTACATCGACCAGGACGACGGGAACGCGCGCTACATTCCCTTCATCATCGAGACGAGCGCCGGGCTCACGAGGCAGCTCCTCATGGTTCTCTGCGACGCCTACGAAGAACAGAAGGTGGCCGACAAGGGTACCGACGATGATTGGAGGACGGTCATGCACTTCCATCCCACGCTCGCGCCTATCACCGTCGCCGTTCTCCCCCTCATGAAGAAGGACGGCTTGGCCGAGCTGGCGAAGGATATACGCGCTGAACTGAAAGAAGATTTTTCCACCGACTACGATCAGGGAGGCGCCATCGGCCGCCGCTACCGGCGCCAGGACGAGGTGGGAACGCCATTCTGCGTCACCATTGACTACCAGACGAAGGAAGACGGCACCGTCACCGTGCGCGACCGCGACACGATGCAGCAGGAGCGCGTCGCCGTTTCAGAGCTGTCAGGCTATATCAGAGCTAGGATCAAGGCATATAAGCGGGCGTAAAAAACACAGGCGGCGACATAGACATCGTCGATGCTGGAAGAGCATTGATGGGCTGAAACGCTAATAAAAGAGAGCCGCGGCCAGAAGCCGCGGCTTTTCTCGTTATTTTCCGAGAACGCCTTCTTTGCAGGCTTTGGACACGGTGAATTTTACCGCTGTCTTGGCGGGAATCTTGATCGTTTCGCCGGTGGCGGGATTCCTGCCGGTGCGGGCCTTGCGCTTGGCAAGCTTCAGGATTCCAAAACCGGGAAGCGTGAACTTCTTGTTTTTTTTCACTTCTTTGTAAGACACTTCGGCTAGAGCCTCAAGAAAGCCCTTCACATCTTTTTTGGTCATACCGGTCTTTTCGGAAAGCGTGGTCACGAGCTGGGCTTTTGTCATCGCTGTTCCATTTGTCGCCATGGTTCATCTCCTTGAAGGAATCTCTGGGTCCAAACCGGTAAATGGCGCTTTGCTAGAGGGCTCCGCGCACATTGCAACACGGTTCTATATGGCAATAATAGCACATATGGAAAGAAAAATAAAATAATATTTGCGTAGTATTGGAAATATGCGTCGTAGATATTGAGAAAATAACGTCATCATCGATATACTGCCCTTCAAGGCAAGGAGATCTCATGAATAAAGCGCTAGAAATACTGAAAGAACGAGGGTTCATCCAGCAGTGCACGGACATCGAAGGACTGTCCAGGCTTATGGACGAAGGACCCATCACTCTGTATGAAGGCTGCGATCCCACAGGTCCTTCGCTGCATATCGGGCATATGGTTCCCTATTTCGCGATAAGGCATCTCCACGAGGCAGGCAACAACGCGATCGTCCTTATGGGCGGAGGGACGGCGCGCATCGGCGATCCTTCGGGCAAGACGACCATGAGGCAGATCATCAGCTATGAGGAAATCGACGCCAACGCCAGCCGCTTTCTCGCGCAGCTCGACAATTTCATGTCCTTCGACGGGAAGACTTTATATTCGGACAACAACAAGAACTGGCTGGCCAATCTCAACTACATCGACTTCCTCCGCGATATAGGCAGGCACTTTTCCGTCAACCGGATGCTCTCCTTCGAAGCGTATAAAATGAGGCTGGAAACAGGCCTTTCGTTTATTGAATTCAACTATCAGCTCCTGCAGAGCTATGATTTCCTGCAGCTCTACAAGCGTCACGGATGTCGTCTCCAGGTGGGCGGCGATGACCAGTGGGGCAACATAGTGGCCGGTATCGAGCTCATCCGCCGGGTGGAAGGCGCCGAGTGCTTCGGCCTCACTTTCCCCCTCGTGACGACAAGCGACGGCAAGAAGATGGGCAAAACGGAAAAGGGAGCCCTCTTCCTGGATCCGTCCATGACGAGCCCCTACGAATTCTTCCAGTATTGGCGCAACGTCCAGGACGCTGACGTCGAACGCTTCCTTCTGATGTTCACCTTCCTTTCCGTCGAAGAATGCAGGCGTCTGGCGAATGGCGCCGATGCCGAGATCAACAAGGCAAAAGAAAAGCTCGCCTGGGAAGTCACGGCCATTATTCATGGCAAGGAAGAGGCCGACAAAGCCCTCCAGGCGGCCAAGGCGGCCTTTGGCGGCGTCGGTCTGGGCGATGTGGGGGAAATCCCTTCGGTGGCGCTGACGGCGGCCAGGCTGGACGCGGGAATCGCCGTGCTGGATCTTTTCCTTGAGGCGAAGCTTGTCGGTTCCAAGAGCGAGGCCAGGCGCCTCGTACAGCAGGGCGGCGCTTCCGTGAATGGAGAGAGAGTCGCCGACGAGTCGGCGGTATTTTCGACGAAAGATCTTGCTGAGGGCGCCCTCTTCCTGCGCGCCGGCAAAAAACGCGTCTGCAGGGTGGTGCTGGAATAGGCGCTAAGGTTAGGGACGCGCGCCGCTTGAGCGCATGCCGCTAAAGCGGCGCGCGCCTTTTTCGTCAGGCTTGGTTTTCCGCCTTTTCCTGCAGCTCCTTCCTGCGTTTGCGGTATTCCATGATGGGCTTGTCGCCCTGGAATAGATTCTCCCCTCTGCCGAGCCCCGATGCCTTGGGCACCTGCGTCCGCACCACCGCTCTGTCCTGGTGGGCGACGAGAAGGTTGAAGGGCATGGCGGCTTTCGCTATCAAGTCGCCCAGAAGGGGGATGAGGGCGAAGGCTTGGTAGAACCGCAGGTAGAGGAGGGTGTGTTCGCCATCCACGGGGATGAAGGCGCCTAACACTCTCACTTTGTCGGCGATCCGGTTTTCCCACAGATTGGGGTAGATGAATTCGAGCTTGAAACCATTAGGGTTCGGAACGGGAACCTGCGCCGGCGTCTTGGGCTTCTGGCCCGAATCCGCTTCATTGTAGACGTACATGAAGAACTTGCCGGAACCGAGGGGGAGGGCCGGCCTTCGCCCCACCAGATCCAGATGAATCCATGATCCTCATGCGTTGGATAGCTCCGAACCTTGAAATTGGGCGGAACGGCCGCTGCCTTGCCGTTGGCGGGGATCAGGGTGCATTTGCCCGAAGCGTCGTTATGCGGCCAGAGTCATTGAATTTCGGTTATATAATTTCATACATGTTTGAGAGCATTTCTCGTATCTTGGGGCGAATTTCCTCATCGCGGCGGCCAAAGGCGACCACAATACCCACCGTCCATTCTTTTTCGCCCTTATCTATGGCTGACAGAACCTCGGCTTCGTCGAAACCCTCTAATGGACATGAATCGAGATCGAGGGATGCGGCGCCCGTCATCATATTGGCGCAGGCGATATAGGTCTGGGCGCGCGTCCAATGAAGGATTCGGCCTTCCTTCATTAGAAAATCATGGTAGCCTTTGTAGTCGGCCTCGAAGACGGGGTAGCCTCCCGGAAAGCGTTCGGCCCTTTGCGTCAGGAAGGCCGAACCGAGGTTATACGCGGCTTCCTTGCGCGCGAGGATGACGATGACGCATGGGCTGGTGTAGACGGCGTCTTGGGCAAAGCAGGCGTCCCCCAGGGCCTTAATCGTCTTAGGGTTTGTGGCGACGGCAAAGTGCCAGGGTTCGAGGCCGAAAGAGGAAGGGGAAAGCCTCCCGCATTCCAACAGGAACTCGATCGTGTCGATGGAGAGCGGAAGGTCTTTCCTGAATCGCTTGCAGGCAAAACGCTTCCTCATGGATTCGAGAAAATGCTCCGCCTTTGCCGTATCAAGGGAAAATTCCATTGGGGGCATCGGAGGCATCGGGGGATGCCTCAAATAAGGTCCAGCGCCACGTCGAACATGGAATTGAGCGAGGTCTGCCTCTCTTCGGGCGTCATCTCCTTCCTGGAGATGTTGGAATCCGAACAGGTGAGAAGGGTGAGGGCTTTTTTCTTGAGATAGGCGGCGTTGCAGTAGAGGGCGAAGCACTCCATGTCGGTAGCGGCGCAGCCCATAGACGCCCATTTCTTCCAGCCATCCTCGTCGTCGAGGGCGCTGTAAAGCGAAAAAACGTCTGAGGAGAATATGCCGCCAACCCAATGCCTGATGCCGCGTTTTCGCGCCGACGCCACGGCTTTTTCGAGTAGGGAATAGCTGGCGCAGGGCGAGAAAGAGCCCTTCAGGCCATACTGATGCGCGTAGTTTGAATCGGTGGAGGCCGTCATCGCGATGACGATGTCGCCGACGTCGATGTCGGCGGTCATGCCGCCGCAGGTGCCTATCCTGACGATGCTCTCGACGCCGTAGAAGGCGAAGAGCTCGAAGGAGTAGATGCCCATGGAGGGGGCGCCCATTCCTGAACTCATGACGGTGACATCCTTGCCTTCCCAGCTGCCGGTGAAGCCGAGCATGTTGCGGACTCCGGTCACTTTTCTGGGGTTCTTCAGGCGGGTTTCCGCTATGTACTGGGCGCGCAGGGGATCTCCGGGCATGAGCACGATGGGCGCGAAATCGCCTTTCTTCGCGGAATTGTGCGGCGTGCCGGAAGAAAAGTGTTCAAGTTTCCTCTCGTGAATTCTCGATGAATGCATATATTCTCCTTTTGATTCAGCTGCCGCTTCGCTCATAGGGCTGCCCCGAGGCTCTGGGCGCGTATTCTTTGCCCGAGAAGACCATGAGCGTCACAAGCGTGATGATATAGGGCATAACGCTGAAAAATTCCGGGGGAAGAAAGCGAAGGCTCTGTATGTTGACCATGTAGATGGAGAGCGCGGTCGCCGTGCCGAAGAGGAGGGATGCGGCCGTTATTCCCTTAGGCAGCCATCTTCCGAATGATACGGCGGCGAGGGCTATGAATCCCGCCCCGTTTATCGTGTTCACCGTGTACTGGATGGTCTGAGTCAGTACGAGGCAGCCGCCGGCCAGACCGCCGAGGGCTCCCGAGATCATGACGGCGATGTAGCGCGTCCTGCGAACGTCGATGCCGGCCGAGGCCGCCGCCTGGGGATGTTCGCCGCAGGCACGAAGGCGCATTCCAAAAGGCCTTTTGTATAGAACGAACCATGCGACGACGACAACGGCGAGCGCTATCCATGCCGTCGGGTAGATCCCCCCGATTCCGGGCATCATTCCTAGTTTGAAAGGCAATGTTCGCTCCATCTTGAAGATGATCTGAGCGAGAAAGGCCGTCCCTCCCGTCACCAGAAGGTTGATGCCCGTTCCGGAGACCGTCTGGTTCGCGTTGAGCGTTATGGAAGCGAAAGCGTGGATCAGGGAGGTAAGAACACCCGCGAGAGCGCCCACGCCCAGGGCTATCCAGATGGAGTAGGAGGTGGAAGGCTCCAGGAAATAATGAATTGTGGCTGCGGTGAAGGCGCCGACACCCATGAGTCCTTCCAGGGCTATGTTCACGATGCCGGCGCGTTCGCAGATCATGCCTCCCGCGGCGGTGATGAGGATCGGCGAGACGATCATGAGGATGGACGGGATCATGGCGATAAGGCTATTCATCGTGGGCTTCCTTCTGCGCCTGCGCGTTCTTCTTGGCTTTCCAGTCGAGGATGAGCTTCACTCCGGCGCGCATGGAGATGAGCACGACCACGAGGCCGGAAATGATGAGGGTTATCTCCTTGGGAATCTGCCTGGACTGCATGAGAGGCTGGGCGGAAGACAGCATCCCGAAGAGCAGGCCGGCGATCAGCGTGCCTCCGGCATTGTTGTTCCCTATGAGCGCGACGGCGATGCCGTTGAACCCATAATTGTCATAGCCGCCCAGGACGCGCCCATAGCTGAAGGAGCCAAGCGCGACGACGGCGCCCGCGAATCCTGCGAACATGCCCGCAATGAGCATCGACGTCGTGATGCTTCGCGTTACCCTGACGCCGGCATAGCGAGCGGCGTCCCGGTTGAAGCCGGTGGCTCTCAGTTCGAAGCCTGTCTTGGTTTTCTCGATGATGAACCAATAGATCAGGCAGGAGAGCAGGGCGACCCATAGTCCGAGGCTGAGCCTCGATCCATTCGTCAGCTGTTCGAACAGGGGGCTTGTGAGGCGAGCCGTGGCCGGGAAATTGGGCGTTTTATAGGTATTGGCTCCGGGGATCAGCATGGAGGTCCATCGCGAGAAGAAGAAGGCTATATAGTTGAGCATTATCGTGGCCACGACTTCAGATACAGCGAATTTCGCCTTAAGCCATCCGACAATGCCTCCCCAGAGCGCCCCTGCCAGCCCCGCGGCGGCCACGGCCGCCACCCAGTGGACTACCGGAACGGGAGGGAAGTAGAGGGCCACGAACTGAGCCACGGTCAAACCCACGATGTATTGGCCCTCGGCGCCGATGTTGAACAGGCCCGTCCTGGCGGCGAATCCCATGGAAAGACCGCAGAGGATAAGTGGGATGCTCGCGGTCAGCCACTCGCCGATATAGCGCGCGTTCCATGTGCCGCGGGTTATGTCAAAGCCGGTAAGGGTCTGGAGGAGAGCCGAATACATTCCGGCGGGGTTCTTTCCCACGATCAGAATGAGAAGGGTTCCGCAGAGAAATCCGAGGAGGACGACGGAGATGGAAATCGTCTTTGGATTGGAAAAAAGCCTTTCCAGCCTGTCTTTACGCGGATCGATCGTCCTGTTCATGCTTTTTCCCCTGGCGCTTTTTGGGCTATTCCCGCCATCATGGCGCCGATTTCCCTTTCATCGGCCGATTCCCCCTCCACGATGCCCACGATTTCGCCCTTGGAGATCGCCGCTATCCTGTCGCAGAGGTTCATGATTTCTTCCAGCTCGAAAGAGATGAGGAGAACGGCGCGCCCTTTGTCCCTCTCCGCTATTATCCGCGAATGGATGTTCTCGATGGCGCCCACGTCGAGGCCGCGCGTAGGCTGGGAGATGACGAGAAGGTCGGGGGAGAGTTCTATCTCCCTGGCGATGACGGCCTTCTGCTGGTTCCCTCCCGACATGGAGCGGACCTTTGTCGCCGCCCCTTCGCCGGTCCTGATGTCGAACGCCTTTATGAGTTTTCCGGCATTTTCCTCGATCGCCTTGCGGTCGAGGATGCCGAACTTGCCGCAGTAGGCTGGGGAGCCGTAGGTTTTCAGGATGAGGTTTTCGTCCAGCCTGAAATCCAGGACGAGTCCTTCCTTCTGCCTGTCTTCGGGGACGTAACCTATGCCGGACTCTATTCTGCTATGTATCGAGGCGTGGGAAATATCCTTTCCGTTGAGGAGAATCCTGCCCTTTTCCAGTGGCCTCAAGCCGGTGATGGCCTCTACCAGCTCCGCCTGGCCGTTGCCGTCGACGCCGGCAATGCCCACGACTTCGCCGTGGCGGACTTCTAGGGATAGGTCCCTGATGGTCTCCAGTCCACGAGAGTTCTTGACGAAGAGGTGTTCAATGCACAGGACCGTCTCGCCGGGAATGGCCTTCGTTTTTACCGTGGTGAAAAGCACTTCCCGCCCCACCATCATCGCTGCCATCTGGGCTTCGGAAGTGGAATCCACATCCACAGTGCCGACCATCTTGCCCCGTCTGAGCACCGTGCATCGGGAAGCAGCCTGTTTGATCTCCTTGAGCTTATGGGTGATGAGGATGATCGTCTTGCCTTCCGATTTGAGGCGCTCGAAAATCTGCAGGAGCTCGTCGATCTCCTGAGGCCGCAATACGGCCGTCGGTTCGTCGAAAATGAGGATTTCGGCCTTCCTGTAAAGAATCTTGAGGATCTCGACGCGCTGCTGCATTCCGACGGTGATGCTTTCGATAGTGGAGTCCGGATCGACGTCGAGGCCATAGAGCTTGGAGAGCTCGGCCACCCGTTTCCGCGCGGAACTGATGTTGATATTGCCGAATCGGTCCCTCGGCTCGTTGCCGAGGATTATGTTTTCGGTGACCGTGTAGTTATGCACGAGCTTGAAATGCTGATGGACCATCCCGATGCCGAGCGAGGTCGCGTGGTTCGGGTCCTTGATCCTGACTTCCTTGCCTCGTATGGAAATAGTGCCCGAATCGGGCTCGTACAGGCCGAAGAGAATCGACATGAGCGTCGATTTGCCCGCGCCGTTCTCGCCGAGTATCGCGTGGATCTCGTTGTCCAGCACGCGAAGCGTCACGTTGTCATTGGCGATGATACCGGGGAATATCTTCGTGATCCCCGCCATTTCGATCGCATATGAATCCATCCAGGAATCTCCTGATCGGTGGCCGCGTTGAAAAGCGGGGCCGCGTCGGCATTCATAGCCAGACACGGCCCCGCGATCAAGAAAGCGAAAGCGGAATTAGTTGTCGGATGCCTGGAGGTTCACGGGCGCGAGGCCCGCGGCCTTGGCGGCTGCATAGGTCGGAACGACCTTGATCTGGCCTTTTATGATCTTGTCCTTGGCCGCGTTGACCTGCTTCACGATATCGGCGCCGAGCTCGGCGTTGCTGGCCGAGAAGCCTACGCCGTCGATCTTGGTGTCGAATACGACGACCTGGCCCTTGAAGGTCTTGTTCTTGACCTGGTTGAGGGCGTACTTCGTCGAGTTTTCGACTCGCTTGATCATCGAGGTGAGCACGGCCGACTTGCCGGTCGCGTAGATGCCGTCCTCATACTGGTCGGAATCGACGCCGATTGCCCAAACATTCTTGCCCTGGGAACGGTATTCCTTGGCCTGGGCGATGGTTCCGTTTCCGGTGCCGCCGGCGGCAGAGAAGATCGCGTATACGCCGGAGTCATACCAGTTCTTGGCCTGGGCCTTGGCGAGTTCGGGCTTACCCCAATCGTTGGCGTAATAGTCGACGAGCTCGGCGTTGGGATATACGGACTTGATGCCCTGCACCCAGCCCATCTCGAACTTGGTGATGACCGGTCCGGGGACGCCGCCGATGAAACCGAATTTCGGCGCGGCGATCTTGTCTTTCTTGGCCTTGAGGGCCGCGGCCACGCCGACGAGGTAGGAACCTTCATGCTCGGAATAGGTGGCTTCCATGACGTTCGGCTTGCCGATCCAGTCCACGTCCACGATGAGGTACTTCTGGTTGGGGTACTTGCCCGCCACTTCGGTGAGCGCGTCGGCGAAGGTGAATCCCGTGACGATGATGAGGTCATACTTTTCGTCGGACGCCTGCATCAGGTTGGGAATATACATGTCCTGGGTCTGGGCGGTCAGGACATCGTAGAATTTGCCGCGTTTCGTGGTCTTGTTCCAGCTGTCCCCGTAGAAATCGAGGATGCCGCGCCAGGCCGCCTGATTGAAGGACCTGTCGTCGATGCCGGTCGCGTCGGTGAGAAGGCGGCTCGTCGGCTGCGCGGCGACGGAAGCGGCCGCGCCGAAAATCATGCCCGCGATGAGAAGCATCGCAAAGATTCGTTTCATACGTTTTCCTCCATTATGCTTAAGCGGTGCCTTACGGCGCCGCAATCTGCGCGCAACATTGGGCGTACCATCACCGCGGCTATATCTCGGCTCCCACATGACCATGATAATACTCATCGCGAAGCTGCTTCACCTGGGCATCGCCCAGATAATCGTCGAAACTCATGTATCGGTCGATGATGCCGCCAGGACATATCTCGATGACGCGGTTGGCGATGGACGTCACGAATTCATGGTCGTGGCTCGCGAAAAAGAGGACGCCGGGGAATTCGATAAGTCCGTCGTTGAGCGATGTTATGGCCTCGAGATCGAGGTGGTTAGTCGGCTCGTCCATGATGAGGAAATTAGCTCCCGAAAGCATCATGCGCGAGAGCATGCAGCGTACGCGCTCGCCGCCCGAGAGCACCTTGACGGGCTTGAGCGCGTCGTCGCCCGAGAAAAGCATCCTGCCGAGGAAGGATCTGATGTAGGTGTCGTCGTCGGAAGATGTGGCGGATTTGAGCCACTCGACGATGCTCGCGTCGGACGCGAAGAGGGGCGCGGCATCCTTGGGGAAATAGGCTTTCTCGACGGTCTGTCCCCAGTAGAGATCTCCCGCCGAAAGTTCCAGCTCCCCGCCGAGAGCGGCGAAGAGAGAAGACTTGGCGATATGCTGGTGGCCGACGAAGGCAATCTTGTCCGTCCGGTTGACGTTGAGGGAGAAGTTTTTGAGGACTTCCGTCCCATCGGCTTCTATGGATACGCCGACGATCCTGAGGACATTGTTGCCAATGTCGCGGTTGGGCTTGAAGCTCACGTAGGGGAAACGGCGCGACGAAGGCACGATGTCGGCGAGTTCCAGCTTCTCGAGGATTTTCTTGCGCGACGTCGCCTGCCTGGATTTGGAGGCGTTGGAGGCGAAGCGCTGGATGAATTCCTTCAGGTCCTTCACCTTGTCCTCGCGGCGGCGCTTCAGGTCCTTCTGTTGCTGGACGAGGATAGCGTTCATCTTGTACCAGAAATCATAGTTGCCCGAATACATCCTGATATGGCCGAAATCTATGTCGCATACATGGGTGCAGACGGAATTGAGGAAGTGCCTGTCGTGCGATACGACGATCACGATGTTCGGGGATTCGATGAGGAACTCCTCGAGCCAGGTTATGGAATCGAGGTCCAGGCCGTTGGTCGGCTCGTCGAGCAGCAGGATGTCGGGGTTGCCGAACAATGCCTGAGCCAGAAGTACGCGGACCTTGAAGGTTTCATCCACTTCCTTCATGAGTTTGTCTTGAAGGTTTTCAGGAACGCCCAGTCCGGAGAGGAGGACAGCCGCCTGAGCTTCGGCTTCCCAGCCCCCCATTTCGGCGAACTCCGCCTCCAGTTCGCTCGCGCGTATGCCATCCGCCTCGGTGAAGTCTTCTTTGGCGTAGACGATGTCGCGTTCCCTCGCGATGGAGTAAAGCTTCTCGTATCCCATGATCACGGTATCGATGACGCGGAACTCATCGAAAGCGAAATGGTCTTGCTTGAGGGTAGCCATGCGCGAACCGGAGGAAATCGAGATTTCGCCTTTGTCGTGCTGAATTTCACCTGAAAGAATGCGAAGGAAGGTAGTTTTCCCCGATCCGTTGGCGCCGATAATGCCATAGCAGTTCCCGGCGGTGAATTTTAGATTGACGTCCTTGAAAAGGTTTCGTTCTCCGAAACCGAGCGCTAGTTCTGTTACTGATATCACAATAGGAATACTCCCCGCAAACGCCATGAATTTCAAGGGGTAGGGAAGGGAATTGCCCTCATTTTTCGGAACCCGACATTCGAGCGAATCCATCCTCATCATTGACGGAAGCGTTTTCAGAAGCTACAAATACCACAGGTGGCAACAGTGATGAAAATCCTCCTGCTTTCAGATATACATGGCCGCGGGGATATGGCAGCCGCCATAATCGCCAAGCATCCGAATCTGGATTACGTGCTCATAGCCGGCGATATCACCAATTTCGGCGACGTGAAAAGCGCGCGGGCGGTAATAGACGCGCTTTTTTCCGATGGAAAGCGGCGTCGCGTATTTCTCGTGGCCGGCAACTGCGATCCTTTGTCCGTGAGGACATTTTTCAAGGCTGAAGGCCTAGAAACCGAAGGGTATGAACGAGACTTGCCTTTCGCCTCGATTGTGGGCGTGGGGGGCGGCCTGCGGAGGGCTGGGCTCACGAGTTTCGAGCGGACGGAGAGCGAGCTGAATGGAGCGCTGACCGCCCAATTGTCGCCTCTCTACTCCGAAGACCGAAAAAAGCCGGTGATTGTTCTTACCCATACGCCGCCCTATGGCACGAACGCCGACAGGCATGGAGAAATGCATGTGGGAAGCAAAGAATTCGCGAAAGCGATGGTGGAATATGGTCCCGATGTGTGGATCTGTGGTCATATACACGAGTCCCGCTGCGTCTCGCTCGAGGACGGGACCCTCGTCATCAATCCCGGTCCCTGCAGCTGCGGCAGTCACGCCATTCTGGAACTAAACGAAAGCCCTGACGAAAAAAGACTCGTCAGGGCTTCCCTGTTCAGATGATATCGGAAAACAAAGCGGCTTTAGCCGCTAACTCTCCCGCGTTCCGGCGAATCAGCGCCCCGTGGGGCTATACAGATACTTGAAGTAGTCCATGTCGGTGGAAAGCGTCTTCTTCAAGCCCGGGACTGTGGCCTTGTAGGATTCCATGGCCTTCCAGAACTCGAAGAATGAAGGATCCCTGCCATAGGATTCGGCGAATATTTTCGTGGCCGTGGCGTCGGCCTTGCCCTTGAGGGTTTCCGATTTCTCGTACGCGGAGGAAAGTATGGAACGTTTCTCGTTTTCCAGCTTTCCAAGCCATTCAGCCTTCTTGCCCTCGCCGTAGGAGCGGAAAGCCTGGGCTATCTGGCTTCTTTCCTTGATCATCCGCTGGTAGACGCTATCGGTCAGTTCTTCCGAATACTTTATCTGCCTGGGCACGATATCCAGGACCTCGATTCCATACTCGGGGGCGATGGACGCGACGATCTTTATCATCTCATCAGACAGCATTTCGCGGCCTTTTTCTATCTTTTCAAACTGAGTTTCCGAAATGGTGAGTTCTTCCAGCGAGGTGGATCCCACCGATTCCCCGGTCTGGAAAGTCTCCAGGTTGCTGGAATTCATGAGTTCGTCGGTGCTCCGCACGGCTTCCCTGAGATAGTTGGACGAGATGACGGTACGGACCGCGGAGTCGATGACGTCATCCAGTCTGCCATAGGCATTCTCGAGACTGCTTACCGATTCATAAAACTTCACCGGATCGACGATTCGCCATCGGGCGGTGGTGTCCACCCAGATGAACTGGTTTTCCTTGGTCGGTATGCGCTGTTTCTCGCCATCCCAGGAGAGGAGTTTTTTCGGAAATTTCATGACATTATCGACGAAAGGACTCCTAAGTTTTAAGCCTGCGTCAGTATGTGTCTTGACGATCTTGCCAAAACGGACGACCACTGCCTGCTCGCCTTCGTTGAGGATGAAAAAAGGCCCGATAATTATTACGCCAATGACGATGACAGCCAGCGCCGCCGCGAATATCAGTGTCTTTTTCATTTGGCTGCCTCCTTGGGCGCATCGAGGATCTTGAGCGGAACGAGATTCTTGAAAGATTTGTCGATCAGCTCCACCTCCGTACTGCCCGAGAAGACTTCGTTCATCATTTCGTAATACAGGCGCTTTCTTGTAACGTCTGGGGATTTGCGGTACTCGTCCAGAACCGAGACGAAACGCGCCACGTCGCCCTTTGCCATGTTCACGCGTTCGGTCGAGTAGCCCTGGGCGATTTCGAGAATCTGGTCGGCCTGGCCTTTGGCTTTCGGGATTTCCGCGTTATAGGCTTCCTTGCCCTCGTTGATGAGGCGATTCATGTCCTGTATGGACTTGTTGACATCCTCGAAGGCGTCCTGCACGCCGCTCGGAGGCACGATGTTCTGAAGCTGGACCTGCGTTATCTCTATTCCAAGATCATATTTTTTGAAGATTCCGTTCATCATCTGTACCGCGTTGTCCTGGATGCTCTGCCGGTCAGGTCCAATGACGCCCAGTATCAGGCGGTCGCCGATGAGGCGGTTGATGACAGATTGGGATATGTCCCTGATGGTCTTTTGCTTATCCGACACATTGAAGAGCCATGCTCGCGGATCAGTAATCCTATACTGGATGATCCATTCCACATCGACGATATTGAGATCGCCCGTCAGCATGGTTGATTCGTTCGGGAATTTCTGGTCGGAATACTGCGTGTTGACGCCGCTTTTTATGGTTCTAAAACCGAAGGTCTCGGTTTGCACGACCTTCGTCTTCACAAGATAAGCTTTTTGTATGCCGAACGGAAGTTTGTAGTGAAGTCCCGCGCCCAATGTCTTGGAATATTTGCCGAACGTCGTTATTACCGCGTTCTCTGTCTGATCGACGACGATGAAGCTTGTCGACAGGAAGAGGATCAAAGCGACCGTTATGGCCGCGATGATGATTACGGGAGCGTTGAGCTTAATTTTGGGCATTTTTGGCTTGAATACCGGATCGGGCATGTCTGTCCCCTCCTAGAATCTGAATTGCCTCAGCGATGAACATACTTCTTTTTCATCCATAGAAAAACAGGATTCAATTTTTTTTACGAAATAAATAGGCAGCGGAGCCGAAAGCGACAGGGGAACGTCGGAGAAAGGCTTGTTTTCGAAACGCAGCTCCCAGGCATGGAGGTAATAAGGCTGTTCGCTTCGCTTTCCTCCATATTTGGAATCCCCGAGGAGAGGGTGGCCATGGAAGGCCGCCTGTACCCTGATCTGATGCGTGCGGCCAGTACCGAGCCTGAGGGCGGCGAGGGTTAGCCCGTTCTTATAGCCAAGGGGAAAGGCTTCGGTGATGGCTTCCCGTGGCTCCTCGGCTGTTGAGGGCTTGAGTTCGGAAGATTGGAGGGCGGCGCCCTCGGGCTCTGAATCGCCGCGTATGAAGCTTTTCCGCAGCGATAAATCCCTTTCAATTCTATCCTTCCACGTTGTGCGCGATGTTAACTCGCCTTCCAGAATAGCGATATATGTCTTATGGATGGAGCCTTTCCCGAGTGCCTCGCAGAAGACCCTGGCTCCTTCGATACTCCGCGAAAAAGCGATGATGCCCGAAGTATTCCTGTCGAGGCGATGAAGAGGGCCGGGAGTGAAGGCCAGGGAGTCTCCCAGTTTTCCCGCCAGGTAAGACCTGACCAAAGCGTCGAGGCTGCCAGCGCCGTCGTGAACGAGAACGCCCATCGATTTATTCAAAAAAAGAAAATCGGCGGTTTCCAGCAGGACAGGAGGATTTCCCGAGAGACGCTCGATGCCTCTTGTTTCCGGCGCCCCGCCCGGAATTTGGATGACACGGCTGAATTCGATTATATCGCCCTCGCGGCAGCGGTATTCGGGCGGCTGGCGCGCGCCGCCGACGCGGATGTCGCCTTTTCTCAGCGCTTTATGGATTGCGGAGATAGGCATATCCTTAAGGACTATCCTTAAGATTTTATCGAGCCTCCTGCCGATATCGTTTTGTCCAACGGGCATTTTGAATACGGAAACCATGAGCTCATACTATAGATCGGCTCAGCGCGGGTCAATGAAGTTCGGGACAAAAGACCATCGAGGCTTGACATAGAGCTTTCAGAACGTGAAACTTCGGAAGCGATGAGAAACAACGCCGTTGACCTTCAGACACTCTTTTCAAACCCAATCTTCCTCTCCGCTCTGTTCAGCCTTCTCATCGCCCAGTTCATAAAAGCTGTCATATCGCTCGTAAAAGCGCGCCGGGAAGCCCTTCGCGAAGCCATGCTCATTTTCTTCTGGAGAACGGGCGGCATGCCATCCAGCCATTCAGCCGTGGCAATTTCCATCAGCGCGGCGGTAGCCCTCACCCAAGGATTCTCCGATCTCTTTATCGTGTCGTTATTTCTTTCGCTCATCGTTATACGCGACGCGCTCGGCGTACGCCGGTCGGCCGGCCTGCAGTCCAAGGTTCTGAACAAACTCGGCAACGACCTGTCTTTACGCCTCGGCATCAAGTACGATTCCGTCAAGGAAGTCCATGGCCATACCTGGCCTGAAGTTTTGGTCGGTTCGGTTCTCGGATTCTGCATCGCTTTTGCTTTTTGCAGACTGTAATTAATTCTTGTCCGCCAATGATGCGTTGTCATACAAATATTGAAATATAGAGTTATGTATGACAACGCCATGAATGAGGCTATTCATGCTAATTGAGGCAATCATCGAGAATGCCCTTTTCCTGGGCATTCCATGTAGTATAGAATCGATTGATCACGCGTAAGGTATAAGGTACATGCAAGGCACGAAAGTCATTCTTGGGACATACAACACCATGCCGGACGGCACTTCGGGGAAAGTCTTCGAACTTACCTACCAGCGTTCGTGGCGACCATTTCTTTCGAGCCTCTATAAATTCCAGAATATTTCAGCCGTTCTCTATTATTCGGGAGTCGTCCTGCAATGGATTGAGGAAAACCATCCCGAATTTATACTCCTTCTGGAAGAGATGGCCGACCGGAAGCAGATTGAACTCTTGGGCGGAGGATATTTCAGCCCGCTCTTCCCCATCCTTCAGCCGTCCGATAAAGTCGGCCAGATAGAAATGCTGACTACCTATCTGCGGAAGACCTTCGGCAAACGCCCATCCGGCGGTTGGCTTTACGAGTACTCCTGGGATGCAGGGCTTCCGATCATATTCCGCAATTCGGGCCTGAACTATTCCTTTTTACCCGCTAAAATTCTTTCCGAAGCTGGTTTCATAGAATCGGGCCAGTTTACGCCCCTCGTCACCGAGGATCAAAGAAAACTGCTCTATATTTTCCCCGTATTCGATCTCGAAGAAACCTTCGGCACGCCCATACCTTTCGAATCGGCGCTCGAGCGCCTCATGCTGGAGCATCCCGAAGGCCGCCTCTACACGATGATGGTCGATGGTCAGTCCGTGCCGGGGATGTGGGAAGCCTCAGGTCTCGAGTCCCCCGATGTCATGTTCGAAAAGTCCTTCGCCTGGTTCCAAAAAAACTGCCTTTTCGTCGAAACGGTCTCGGCCCAGGCCTATGCGCGAACCTTGAAAAACGCCAGACTCTTCTATCTTTCATCCTGCGCCTCCAAGCGGCTGGGCGTGGGGTTCGAGGATAAAATCGCGGACGCGGAATCTCGTAGGCTCCGCGCGCCGTACCTGGCCAAGCAGCTCATCCTGCGGAACCCCTCGAGCAAGCACCTCTACGACAAGATGTATCATGTCCATTCGCTCATGACGCTGCTGCGGGGCGACAAGGCAAGGAAGAAAAGCGCCCAGGAAGATTTATGGAAGGCGCAGAACGGCGACGCGTACTGGGAAAGCGGCGTGGGAGGGATAAGAAGACCGGAAGTGAGGATCAATGCCTACCGATCGCTTATCGAGGCGGAAAAAGCCACGAGGATACACGGAAGTTTCAGCCCGGGCATAATACTGGACGACATCGACTGCGACGGAGACAGGGAGACGCTTTACCAGGCCGCCGATATGAACTGCTATATACACGAAAAAGGCGCGTCCGTATTCGAAATCGATTCGTTCAGGAATAAGCAGAATTACTGCTGCGTCTATAACGACGACCCCCTGCGATCCTTGAGCAGTTTTGTGGACAGGATTTTCGGCATCGGTTCCTATGACGACGAACGTATAAACCTTGGCCTGCAGACCTACTCGACGCTCGAAAGAGAGAAAAGTCCCTGCAAGGTGGTTTTCAGCAAGGAGTTCGCGCTCAAGTCGGGATCCTCCCTCCATCCCCTGGCCATAAAGAAAGCTTATTTTTTCCAGAAATACTGCATCAGCGTCGATATCGAACTGGTCAATCGCTCACAGCACCAAATTCCCCTGCGATATGCCTTGGAAGTGAATCTCCAGCCCGCGGCGAGCTGGGAAGATATGGAAATTTTCTCCTCGGCGGGAAGAGAGAAGGAAAAAATCCCTCCGCTCGAACATGCTTCCTCCTTTGCCGCGGAAGCCATCACCTTCCAGATGCTCCAGGGAAAGGAACTGGTCGAAATAAGATCGGACAAGCCTTTCCAGATGCGCATGGAGCATGCGATGGACAGACTGGAGACTCCCCAGATCATCAGGCTGCACGATGGACACATGAATTCCGAAACCTCCCCGGGAAAAGGCGAGGCCCTCTATCAGGGAACGCACATGCTTTTCGGCTGGGACACTGAGCTGTCAGCCGATTCCAGCGCCACCTTCTCCCTTTCGCTTCATTTTTAAAACCATACGAACATACTCTTTGCCAGCTTGCCCATTCGGAAGGTTTTCTCCTACAATAGGCTATGTCAGAACAGTTATTTCCAGATGACCTTTCGGGGAAGCGCATACATTTCATAGGCGCCAAGGGAACGGGCATGGCCGCCCTCGCCGAAATATTCGCCGCCAAGGGCGCCGCGCTTTCGGGCAGCGATGTGCCGGACACCTTCTATACCGACGCGATACTCCGATCCATCCATATGGACGTGAAGGAATCGTTCGACGCCGCCCATATCGGAACGGATCTGGACCTTGTCATTTTTTCCGATGCCTACAATCCTCTTTCTAATCCTGAAATGGCCGAGGCCGCGCGAAGGAACCTGCCCATGTTCAGTTTTGCCCAGGCTCTGGGAGCCCTGTCCAGGATGAGCGATTCAAGCGGCATTTCCGGCGTCCACGGCAAGACGACGACGACGGCTATGGCCGGAAGCATGCTCGCCGCCCTGGGCGCCCCCGCGACGGTCCTCACCGGATCGGCGGTGTCCTCGTTCGGCGACCGGTGCACCTTGATCAGGGGACAACGTTATTTCGTCGCGGAAACCGATGAATACAAGCGGCATTTTATGTACTTTTCCCCCCGCCGCATCCTTCTCACGAGCGTCGAGAGCGACCATCAGGATTACTATCCGACCTACGAATCGATAGAAGAGGCGTTTCGCGACTATGTCATGTCGCTTCCCGTCGGAGGTCTCCTCGTGTACTGCGCCGACGACCCTGGAGCCGGGGCTGTGGCCGCTTTCGCGAAGGCGAAGAGGCCGGACCTGCGCTTCGCGCCCTATGGCTTTTCCGCCGATGGGCCATGGAAGGTAAGGACATGCGTCACGGGGGAAGGGCATACCTCTTTTACCCTGGGAGCCCGCGAGGCGGGGTTCGAGCTTCACGTGCCGGGGAGGCACCTCGTGCTCGACGCGGCGGGAGCCCTGGCTCTCGTTCACGATATCGTAAGGGATTCGCAAAAGGGCGATGATTGGACTAAGGGGCAGTGGGAGCAGGCCGGGGCCGCGCTGGGAGAGTTCAAGGGCTCGCGACGCAGAAGCGAAATTGTGGGAGAAGCGGGAAACGTCCTCATCATGGATGATTATGCCCACCATCCTACGGCCCTGAAGGCGACCATAGCGGGCATCAAGGCTTTCTGGCCATCGCGGCGACTCATCGTCGATTTCATGTCCCATACCTATTCCAGAACAATAGCGCTTATGGACGAATTCGCTGAGAGCCTGGACGATGCGGACTGCGTCGTCCTTCATGACATATACGCTTCGGCGAGAGAGAAGCCGGTGGAATCCGTCAGCGGCAGGAACCTTTTCGAAAAGGTGAAGGCTCGCAGGAAGGATCTCGTCGATCTGTCCGATGGAAAAAAATCGGACATCAACCGCGGCTTCATAATGTATGAGCAAAAACACCAGGATGCTTCGGTTAAGCTTTTACCCCTTATCCATGAGAACGATCTTTTCATAACCATGGGAGCGGGCGACAACTGGAAGTTAGGGAGAACGATGCTTGAACAGCTGAGGAAAAAGGAACATAGCGATGCTTAAAAGCATGACCGGTTTCGCGCAGAGAGAATTTGACAGAGATGGAATCGCCGGAAGCGTCCAGCTGAAATCCTACAATAACCGCTATTTGGACATCTCCATTTCCCTGCCGCCGCAGGTATCCTCGTTTGAACCGAAAATCCAGCAGTTGCTGGGGGAACGCCTCAACAGGGGAAAGGTCGAATTCGGCCTTCGGCTGAAAAAAATGAATATTCCCATCTCCGTGCGCCCCGACGTGGATACAGCTCAAGCGGTCTATGAGGCGATTTCTTCAATTGCCGCGGCATGCGGGCTGGTTGAAAAACCTTCGTTGAGCCAAATAGCCTCCTTCGAGGGCGTGCTTTCCTATGAGAAAGATTTCGATGGCGGAAGGATCTGGCAGCCGATAGCCGACGAAATCGGTCTTGTCCTGGATGAGTTCGAAGCCTCCAGGGAAAGGGAAGGCCAGGCCACGGAGTCGAATATCTTTTCTGAGCTGGCGCGCTTCGAGGGAGCTCTTACCATCGTACGGAAAAATGTAGTCGAGATGGAAAATGCCATCAAGCTGCAGTTGCAGTCGAGGTTCGAAGAGCTTCTGCCAAAGGGGTATGATGAGCAGCGCCTTCTTCAGGAAGTCGCCGTTCAGCTGGTTCGGCTGACCATCAATGAGGAAGTGTCGAGGCTGGACGCGCATATCGAGGCTTTCAGAGCCATGGCGTTCGAGGAAGCTCCCGCCAAGAAAATGGATTTTCTCTGCCAGGAAATGAACAGGGAGACGAACACTATCGGATCCAAGAACACGCTTGTGGCCGTGGCGCATGCTGTCGTGGAAATGAAAGATTCCCTGGAAAATATCAGGGAGCAGTTGAGGAACGTGGAATGAAAAAAACGCAGGCCGCCATTATCGCTATTTCGGGGAAATCCGGATGCGGAAACACTACCGTATCAAAACGAGTGGCCCAGATACTCGGATGCGAATTCATCAACTATACATTCAGGAAACTCGCCGAGGAGGAAGGCAAAAGTCTGGCCGAAATCCTGGCTCTCGCCGAGGAAGACTCTTCCTGGGATCGGCTTCTTGATTCGCGGCAAGTGGAGCTGGCGCAAAAACAAGACTGCGTCATCGGCTCCCGTCTCGCCATGTGGCTCCTGCCCAACGCCTCCTTGAGGGTATACCTCAAGGCCAGCCCGAGCGTGCGCGTAGACAGGATTCATGCCCGGGAGGGCGGCAGCAGGGACGAAATCGCCGCATTTACCGCGCAGAGGGACATACGGGACCACAGGCGTTACAAGGAGACGTATGGAATCGATACGGACGACGTTTCCAGCGCCAACCTGGTCATCGATACGGAACGCTGGGACGCTGAGCAGATAGCCCGTATCATCGCCGATGCTTTCATCGGCAGGAGGTAGCGAATGCCGGCTGCCAAGGTTGTCATCGTAACCGGCGCTTCTGGCGGAATCGGGAAGGCATGCGCCGCATATCTGGGCGCCCATGGGTACAATGTTTACGGTACAAGCCGATCAGCCGGCGACGAAATCGAGGAATCGGGCGCTTTCCCTATGGTCAGGATGGATGTTACGGATCCGGAATCGGTGGCGCGGGGAATTGGAATCGTCATGAAGCGAGAAGGCCGGCTGGACGCTGTCGTGAACAACGCCGGGCTCCATGTCGTAGGCCCCGTCGAGTGCGTATCAATCGGCGATATCGAGCGATGCTGGCGCACCAATTGCCTCGGCGCGATGCTGGTATGCAGGGAGGTTCTTCCGATCATGCGCCTTCAGGGCATCGGTCATATCATTAATCTAAGTTCGGTGGGCGGCGTCGTCGGACTGCCTTTTCAGGGAGCCTATTCCGGTTCCAAGTTCGCGCTCGAAGGCATGACGGAGTCTTTGCGAGCCGAAGTCAACGGTTTCGGCATAAGCGTTTCCATGGTTCAGCCCAGCGATATCCGCCACCAGGATTGCCGAAGCGACGCGAAGGTGACGAAGGACTATGAAGATTCTTTTACCAGGGTAATGAATATCGCCTGGAAGGATGAGGAAAAGGGATACCCGGCTGAACGGATCGGACCTCTCGTCGAGAGGATCATCGAGAACCCCCATCCTCGGGCGCGCTACACCTTCGGACAGGCTTTTCAGAGGGCAGTGCCGCTGCTGAAGCGGATACTGCCTAATCGTTTCATGGAATGGGCCCTCGGCCTCTATTATAAGGTCTGATATGTCATTATGCAGAAAATCTTTCGGAACGCTTTCTTCAGGGGAAGATGTATCGCTCTATCTTCTGGAATCGGGCGAGTATATGGCATCCTGGAGCGATTATGGCGCCTCCTGGCTGAGCCTCGTGATGCCTGACGCCAGGGGCGTTAAGGACGATGTGCTCCTGGGGTTCTCGAGTTTCTCTCCGTACGCCGCCAAGCATCCTTATTTTGGGGCGACGGTTGGCCGCTTCGCCAACCGTATCGCCGGGGCTTCGTTCTCTCTTGCCGGAAAAGAATACAATCTTTTCTCGAACGATGGGGAGAACCACCTACATGGAGGGAGGCGGGGCTTTGGACGTCGCCTCTGGAAGGGAACAATGGATACGATCGACGGCAATCCCTCGGTCCGCTTTTCGCTTGATAGCGCCGACGGCGAGGAGGGCTATCCAGGCAACCTCCATGTGGCGGTGACCGTTACGCTGGACAGGACGGGCGAGCTGGGGATTTTCTACGAAGCGGAGGCGGACAGCCTTACGCCTCTGAACTTGACCAATCACGCCTATTTCAATCTTGCGGGCGAAGGATCGAGCACGATTTTGGAGCATGAGCTTCTCCTGCGCTGCGGCCGCTACCTTCCGGTGGGTGCATCGCTCATTCCCTTGCCGGGGGAACCCGTCGAGGTAAACGGAACGCCTTTTGATTTCAGGAAAAGCAAAAAGATAGGCGACGATATCGGTACATCCCTTTCGGGCTATGATCACTGCTTTATCGTGGATTCGCTGCTGGCCGATGAGCCCTTCGCGGTCGCGACGGAAAAAAAGCGAGGGCGACGGCTCAGCGTCGCGACGACGTCGCCAGCGGTACAGTTCTATACAGGAAACTACCTCGATGGCATAATGGGAAAGAGCGGATCGGTGTATGGAAAGCACTCGGGCTTCTGTCTTGAAACCCAGTACTATCCCGATTCGCCCAATAGGCCTGATTTTCCTTCCTGCAATGTCGAACCGGGGGAAATATGGGCGCATAGCACCAAGTACCGCTTTTCCGTGCTTTAGCTAGTATGATATTTGTGACAAATGTAATAGCTTTCTGTGAGTTGATTTAGATTATAAGCGCAATAATATATAAGGAGTTGTAAATGTTGGAAGAAATGGCAAAACCGATTTCAGAGCTGCAGGCGGAAATAGGCGATATCTGGGGGCGTCTTTGACGCCGATGCCCTTGAAAAATCGGTAACGGAAAAAGAAAAACTTACCGCCGATCCGGATTTCTGGAACGATTCGGCGAGAGCGGGGAAAATATTCGCGCAGATCAAGCAGATAAAGGATAGGGTCGCGATATGGAGGGCCCTGACTACCGATGTGGAGGCTCTGCGGGAATTCTACGAACTCGCCATCGAGGAAGATCAGCGCGATCTCGAAAAAGACCTCCAGAATACGCTTGACGACGTTCGGAAGCGCTTCGATTCAGCCGTGATAGTGGAACTACTATCGGGAGAGGCAGACGCGTCTGATGCCTACGTCGCCATTCATGCTGGATCGGGCGGAACCGAGGCATGCGATTGGGCGAGCATGCTTCTCAGGGCCTATACTCGCTGGGCGGAGCGTCGGAACTTCAAGATGGAAGTCGTCGATATGCTTGAGGCGGAAGGCGGCATTAAATCAGCGACGATTCAGATCAGCGGACCTTATGCTTACGGTCTGCTACGAGGTGAAAGCGGCGTGCACAGGCTCGTCAGGATATCTCCCTTCGACTCCAACGCCAGAAGACATACCTCGTTCTCCTCCGTCTATGTGCTGCCCGTTCTCGACGATTCAATTACTATCGAGATCAAACCCGAGGATATTCGCATCGACACCTATCGATCGGGGGGTGCCGGCGGCCAGAAGGTCAACAAAACCGACTCCGCGGTGCGCATCACCCACCTCGCCACAGGCATCGTCGTCACCTGCCAGAACGAAAGAAGCCAGTACAAGAACAAGGACGTGGCGTTCAGCGTGTTGCGTTCCAGGCTATACGAGTATTACAGGCTTGAAAAGGAAAAGGAAAACGCGAAATTCCAGAGCGACAAGAAAGAGATAGCCTGGGGATCACAGATACGATCTTACGTTTTTCAGCCCTACACGATGGTCAAAGATCACAGGACCAAGTTTTTCGTCGGAAACGTCCACGAGGTAATGGATGGGGGCTTTGATCCCTTCATAGAAACCTACCTGCGCTGGAAGTGGAAGGGCGGCGTGCCGCAGTCCGAAGATGAAGATGAGGAAGTCTAGAAGGCGGGGGCTGACAGCGGCAGGTCTTCTGTGCCTGCTGCTTGGTTTTTCCGCGCAGAATCTCCAGGCTCAGGACACGAGCCAGTGGATTTTGGGCATGACGCAGTTCCTCGAGGTTTTGCCCGAAACGCTGATAGAGACGGCTTCCCCCGAGTTCGGTTTCGCTAAGGCAGCCGAACTTGCAGGCAAATCGGCCGAGGGAGCTCTTTCCGTGACGCTTCCTTCCCTTCTTTTCTCGGCCCTGAAGCCTCTTCCCGGCCGGCTGTCCATGAAAACGGCGCTGCGGACAAGAACCGCCGACGCTCCCTTCGTTGACGCGAGGAAGGGGAAGGAAGCATTTACCGGTCTGGATGGATTGATTCTCGGATTTTATTCATTAAAGGATGAAGCTGTAGAATGCAGGATTCTTTTTTATGAAAAAGAATCCGAAAACCCTCAGGGCACATTCTTGTATAAGGGTGCAATCTCGACGCTGGAAAATCTGCGCGCCGCAGCTTTGCCGGCGATGATGCATTGGGTAGCGACAAAGGAAGTCAGTGTTGTCGATATCGTTACAAAACCGGCTTCTGGCGCCGCGCTCAGCGTCCAGGGAACGCCTTCCGAAGGATCCATCGCCCTGGATGGGACGAGAATTTTTGTCTATGAGAAAGGAAATTACCCTATTATCGTTCGACAAAGCGGTTTCGAGGATGGGTTCTGCGAAATTGCGGATTTCAAACCTGATTCCTATACATCGATCGTTATCGACATGAAACCCGCGGCTGGAGCCGCCCTGCCAGAAGCATCGATAATCAACGCGGACGACCGGTTGAAGTGGGCTGAAAAATCCAGTTTTCTAAGGGCTGAGAAAAGGTTCAGTTCGGCCTTGGGACGTTTTGTCCTGAGCCTGCCCCTGAGCGCGATCGCGATCGGAACGTTTTATTCCTTCTATGAAGCGTACTCGCGAGGCGCGGCTACCCAAACGGCTCTCTACGTATCGGGCGCGGTGGCGGCGGTTTCGGTGTCGCTCAGCCTAGGTTTCATCATTGACAGCGCGGTAAGACTCGTAGATGTTTTACATGTTTCGCGATAGATTCCACTGACGGAGAAAATATGGGTTTTGGCGATAAAATACGGGCTTTTTTCAAGAAAACGATTCTCAGCGACGAGGTATTCGAAGACCTGACCGATCTCCTCGTCGAAGGCGATATGGGCGCGGCCTTCGCTTTCGAGACAGTGGAGCGCCTCAAGGAAGTCTGCCGAAAGGAAAAAATCGGGGATCTGGAGTCGGCCAGGAAGGCACTCAAGGGTATCCTCGAGCCTTACGCGATGAAGAAATCTTTCGATATCGACCCCACTCGTTTAAATATCGTGCTGCTGCTGGGGGTCAACGGCGTTGGTAAAACGACCTCCTGCGCTAAGCTGGCTTTCTGGGCCAAAAATAAGGGCATAGACAATATCATCCTCGCGGCCGGCGATACCTTCAGGGCCGCCGCCGTCAATCAGCTTAAAATTCACGGAGAACGTACGGGAGTCAGGGTTGTGGCGCAGCATCAGGGCGCCGACGCGGCCGCCGTGCTCTGGGACAGCATAGAGGCGGTCGGCGCCGGACGCGCGGGCCTCGTAATAGCCGACACAGCCGGCCGCATGCATACTCGCCAGGATCTCCTTAAGGAACTGGAAAAAATGGACAGGATCATCTCGCAGCGCGCGCCCGGCGCGAAGTACAGCAAAATCCTCGTCCTGGACTCAACCACTGGACAGAACGGCATGCGTCAGGCGGAAACCTTCAACGAGGCGGTGACCGTTGACGGTGTCATCCTCAGCAAACACGATTCCACGGCTAAGGGCGGGATGGTGCTGAGTCTGGCCAAGCAGTTCGGCTTGGCCACGCTTTTCGTCGGAACGGGCGAGGGCTATAAGGATTTCGCTCTCTTCGATCCCGAAGCCTTCCTTGACGAATTTCTGGGCCTCGGAGAGTGACAAAACAATCGCTGCTTTTCGCGGCATACCGCTGGGGTTTCTCAGGCCGCAGGCGAATGTCCCTGAGCCGAGCTCTGCTCGCCGCGGCCGGCATAGCGGCGGGCGTGACCGCTCTCATCATCGTTTTGGGCGTTATGGGCGGGCTTCAGCAAGGCTACATCGATTCGATTCTTGAAATTTCCAGCTTCCACCTACGCGTGGAGATGCCCAAAGAATACGCGTCCGGCTCCCTCGATGCCTTTTCGCTCGCTGCCATAAGGGCCGTCCCAGGCGTTTCCTCCGTCGTCGCCTTCAAGGAAACTCATGTCCTCGCCCTCGGTCCCTCGGGGCAGGCGCTGACGCTTAACCTGAGGGCTTTCCCCAGAGGCGCCGAGCGCGACGATCCTTCGCTCGTCCGCTCCCTGGGCCTTTCCCTGTCGGAAAAATTGCCGCGGGAGGGTTTCATCGTGCTCGGCAAGGAAGCCGCCGCCTATCTTGGCGCCGACAAGGGTACGCCGATAGAGTTGTTCGGCATGTCCCAGAGCGCGGAGGAAGGTGTCCTTCCCATAAAGAAATCGATTCCGATCGGATCCGTTTTCAGCTCGGGCTACTACGAATTCGACGCGGCCATGGGCTTCGTGTCGCTTGAGGCTTCGGGCGATCTGGCCCCATTTTTCTCCACGGTATCCCCGGTTTTGGGCATCAAGCTGGACAACCGCTATTCTGATTACAGGATCGCGGGTGCCATTCAGAGCCTCCTGCCGGAAGAAGCCGGCAAGGTTACTTCCTGGCGCGATTACAACAGAAGCTTTTTCGGCGCGCTCCGCACCGAAAAGTCGATGATGATGCTGCTCATAAGCCTCATCTTCGTGGTTGTCGGCATCAATATCTTCCACGCGATGCGTCGTGTCATCGCCGCGAAAATGTCCGACATCGCGGTGCTCAAGGCCTGCGGGGCCACGGATGGCGACATTCGCGGGATATTCATCGTAAACGGCCTTTCCATTGGCCTTATGGGCGCAGTGGCGGGCATCGCCCTCGGGCTGCTTCTGAGCTCGAATATAAACCGGATTCTCGAACTGGCCGCCGGCGTCATGCGCTTTATCGCTTCCTCGCTGGGCAGCCTGGGGCTAGCGTCCTCAGGCGGCGATTTCAAGCTATTCTCGCCATCCTATTACTATATCGACGCGATCCCGGTTTCGATATCGGCGGCCGAGATCATCTTCATCGCGTTGACGGCTATAGCGTCCACCGGTCTCGCGGCCCTCGTAGCGGCGCGCAAGGTTTCGGAAGCCAAGCCCTCAGAGGTATTCAGAAATGAGTGACAGTATCATCAGCTGCAGGAATCTCATCAAGAATTTCGAGAGTCAGGCCGAAATCCTTCATGTCTTGAGGGGAGTAGACCTGGAGCTTACGCCCGGAAGTTCCTGCTCAATCATGGGTTCTTCAGGCTCCGGGAAGAGCACGCTTCTTTCGATCATCGGAGGACTGGAAGGTTTCGATTCTGGGGAAGTGACGGTGGGAAGTTATGCCCTGCATTCTCTTTCCGAAAAGGAGCTTCCCAAGTACCGAAGCTGCCTAGTGGGTTTCGTTTTCCAGTTTCATTATCTCCTGAAAGATTTCAGCGCCCTGGAGAACGTGGCGCTTCCGGCTTACATGAACGGCGTTCCGCGAAAGGAAGCCTGGGCAAGGGCCGAATCCCTTCTTGAGAAAGTCGGTATGGCGGAAAGGAAGGACCATTTCCCCACGGAACTTTCAGGCGGCGAAAGGCAGCGCACGGCCATAGCGCGCGCACTTGTCAACGCTCCTTCCGTCATACTGGCCGACGAACCGACGGGCAACCTCGACGCGGACAATGCCCAGGCCATCCAGGAGCTCATGTTCGGGCTGCCGGCAATATCGGGAGCGACGGTCATTCTCGCCACCCATGATCCAAGACTGGCCGAGGCGGCCGACAAGAGGTTTTTCCTTTCCGAGGGGAGGCTTCAGCCCTTATGACCTTCGGAGCTTCCTTTTTCATCGCCGCGCGTTCCCTGCTCGGCCGGAAGCGCACAGGCGGCATGGCCGGCGCGATCCTCGGAATAGGCATCAGTCTGGTGCCGATCGTGCTTGTCCTTATAGTGTCGGATGGTATGATCGAGGGCATCACGCGCCGCTATATGGAGACAAAAACCTATCACCTGCAGGTTGCGGCACCTGACAGCATGGCCGGAAGCGATGCAGAAAAAGGTCGCGTCGCTTTAAGCGCGGTGCCAGGCGTCCAGGCCGCCTATATCGAAAAGAACGGAAGCGGGGTTGTCGTTTCGGCAGAGGCCAGCAACGCTGTCATGTTGCGTTCGGTGAGCCCGGAATTTTTCGTCGATCCGGGAGTCAGCCAGTATCTTCGGCTGATCGAAGGGAAGGCCAGGCCCGAAGGTAAAAGGGACATCGTTCTTGGATCCTCCCTGGCGTCTGTCCTTCACGTAAAACTTGGCGATTCGCTCACCGTCATAACGCCCAACCAGCAAAACGAATTCACGGCCGGCGGCATCGGCGCCGACTTTTCAGGCTACGCCCCGAGGCTGTCCTTTTTCAAGGTGACGGGGATCGTGAGCGCCGGCTATCGCGATTTGGACGCCCTCTGGGCTTTCATCAGCCCGGAAGCGGGAGAAAGGCTGCTGAACTATCCTTCGTCCTACTCGTTTTTTGGGATAAAGGTAGCCGACCCCTATTCGAACAGCCTTGGTTCGATTAAGGAGTCCGTGAGCGGCGCGATGGAGTCTCTCTATCCGGATTGGTTCGATCCCTACCTGACGAGAACCTGGCCTGAAGTCGAGCGGAGCCTCTACAGGTCTTTCGGCACGACAAAATCCATGCTTCTTTTCATAATGGGCATTGCCCTTGTCGTGGCTGCCGTCAACCTCGGTTCCTCGCTTTCCACCTTTGTCGTCGAACATTCCATGGATATAGCAGTGCTTCGCGGCATGGGTGCCACGGATTCAGCTATACGGCAAATTTTTGTGGGCGCTGGTTTCATCACCGGAGGCTTAGGGACGATTCTTGGCATCCTGGCTGGGTTAATCCTCTCCTTAAACGTCAATTTCCTGATATCAGGCATAGAGTGGATCGCCAATATATTCGATTCGGGGCTGGCTTACATAAAGGGACAGCCTTCCGTCGCGCTGAAGCTTTTGGATCCGGAGTATTATCTTGAAAAAATCCCCATCTCCATCGACTTTGCGCAGATCGCGCTCATAGCCGCGCTCAGCATCGCTCTCAGCGCGGTGGTCTCGCTTATTCCGGCTAGAAAGGCCTCCAGGATTTCGGTTCAGGAGCTTATCCGAAAAAGCTGAGAGCTTTTCTATCATTTTTTTGAAGCATATGGTATGATTTTACCGGTATAGGGTTGTGGAGGAAATAATGGCAAGAAAAGCGGGCGGACGTTCGGCCGATATGGTAGGCGAGCTTACAACTACTCTAGGCGCGGAAGCGGGGGACGGCAGTCCCAAGTCTCACGAAAAGGCCGAAAAACAGAAGGCTCTCGAAGCCGCGCGGCTTCAGATTGAGAAGCAATTTGGCCAGGGCTCTCTCATGAAGCTTGGAGCGCACTCGAGCGCCCAGGGTATCGAAGCCATTCCTTCAGGATCCATACTGCTTGACGAGGCCCTTGGCATCGGCGGTTATCCCCGCGGCCGAATCGTGGAGATATACGGCCCCGAATCTTCGGGGAAGACCACGCTGGCCCTCCATGCCATCGCGGAGGCGCAGAAACGCGGCGGCATCGCCGCCTTCATCGACGCCGAGCACGCTCTCGACCCGGTTTACGCGCGCAATCTGGGCGTCGACATCGACGAGCTCTGGGTTTCCCAGCCGGACAACGGCGAGCAGGCCCTGGATATCGCCGAATCGCTGATTCGCTCGGGCGCCGTGGACATCATCGTCATAGACTCCGTGGCCGCGCTTACGCCGCAGGCTGAGATCGAAGGCGAAATGGGCGATGCCCATATGGGCCTCCAGGCGAGACTCATGAGCCAGGCTCTGCGCAAACTCGCCGGCAGCTTGTCTAAAAGCAAGACAATCCTCATCTTCATAAATCAGATTCGCATGAAAATCGGCATCATGTTCGGCAATCCGGAAACGACAACGGGTGGAAACGCTCTCAAGTTCTATGCCTCCGTCAGGCTGGAAGTACGAAAAATCGAGACGATCGAGCACGGAGACGATGACGCCGTTGGCAATAAGGTCAGGGTCAAGGTAGTGAAGAACAAGGTCGCGCCCCCCTTCAGGAGGGCTGAGCTGGAGATAATATTCGGCAAGGGGATTTCCTGGTCGGCCTCCCTCTTGGACGCCGCAGTAAAGTATTCCATCGTCGACAAAAAAGGCGCCTGGTATACCTGGGGCGATGAAAAAGTGGGGCAGGGCAGGGAAAACGCCAAAATATACCTGGAACAGAACCCTGACGCGGCCATGGCGATTGAGAAGGACGTTCGCGCGAAAATGTTCGAGAAGGCCACCGCCGCCCAGAATGGCATAGCGATAGCCTCGCCGCTTTCGCCCGAGGAAGCCAAGGCCAAGGCAGCCGGCATGAAGACAGGGACCGAAGCGGACGGCGCCAGCGTCATCAGCGCCGACGACCTTTTCTGAAGAGGCTCATGGAAACCGTATGGCTAGGACTCGGCTCCAACCTCGGGGATAGCGAAACCCTCATAAAAAGGGCGGTTTCGCTTCTCGAGGAAGTCGTTTCCGATGCAAGGATGTCGGGATTATGGCGTTCCAAGGCTCGATATGTGGAAGACCAGCCCGAATTCCTTAACGCGGTTTTTTCCGGTAAGACCGAGCTTGAACCGCACGATCTCTTGAATGCCATCCATCGCATCGAACTGGAATTGGGCAGGGATCGCTCAGCCGTAGTGTCCAAGGGCGCGAGGACTATGGATATCGATATTCTTCTCTACGGGAGAAGGATTATCGCTGACGACGATCTCATCGTTCCCCATCCGGGCATGAGAGAGAGAAAATTCGTCCTCATCCCTCTCCTGCAGCTCGATCCTGGGATTCAGGATCCTGTGAGCGGCAGGAATTTCATGGAGTTCCTGGCCGAGCTTCCGCCGCAGGGTATTTACCCGACCGGTTCCCGCATATATGATGCAATTTATCCGTGATGAACAACAATCCAGACATAGACGCCACCATAGACAACCCTTCCTCATACATCGATAGCGGCACGCAGAGAAGAAATTTCAGGCTCAAGGATTTCGAGGGTCCCCTGGATCTCCTGCTTTTCCTGATAAAACGCAACGACATGAATATCTATGACATCCATATCGCCTCCATCACCGAGCAATATCTGGAATGTCTCAGGAGCGAAGAAGGCGTCGACCTCGACGAGCTTTCGGAATTCTACAATCTGGCGGCGACACTGCTTCTCATAAAATCCCGCATGCTCATTCCCTCCAGTTCACTCGAGGACGAAGACTTCGATGACCCAAGGCAGGGGCTCATAGAAAAACTGATCGAGTACCAGAAATATAAAAAGCTTTCAGGACTCATGGAACAGCGCGAAATGGAAGTCGAGTGGACGCTGGAGCGGTCCTGCATGCAAAGGACGCTGCCATTTCCCGACGATGATGACGAGACGCTCTGGCAAGACCTCGATGTCTGGGATTTGCTGCGCACCTTCTCTTCCCTGGTGCAGAATTTCGATTCCGAAAGGATCATCGATCTCTACGAGGAAGTATCCATCAACGAGAAAATTTCCCTGATGAGGGAGCTTCTGGAACGCAAGGGCAGCTTTTCCTTCGTGGAGCTTATAACCAGGCCGCGTTCCGCACTCGACTTGGCTTGCGCATTCCTGGCCATGCTGGAGTCGGTCAAGAACAAGTTCATCAGCATCAAGCAGCATAAGCTTTTTGGCGATATCCTGATTTTCCCTTACTCGAGCGAGGTTCTCAATGGAAAAGACTCCTGAAAACGATGCTTCGATCATCGGAGCCATACTCTTTCTTGAAAGCGAACCGGTGGGCGAAGCCTATCTGTCGCGAGTTTCGGGCCTGTCCGAAGAAGATGTCCTGAACGCCCTCCAGCGCATCCAGGCTGAATACGAATCGCCCGTCCACGGATTCGCGCCCCTCCGTTCCGGCGGCGGATGGATACTCGCCCCTAAAGTGGAGCTCTGGGAATACCTCAAAGATCATTACGGCAAGAAAAACGAAGCCAAGCTGTCGCGCGCCGCCATGGAAACCCTGTCGATAATCGCCTATTCCCAGCCCATCACAAGGGCGGAGGTTGAGGCGATACGAGGGGTTTCCGCCGACGGAATGATACGTTTTCTCCTGTCGCGCGACTTCATACAGGAAGTGGGTAAAAAAGACGTGCCCGGCAAACCCATGCAGTATGGAACTACCCAGGAATTCCTGAAGTATTTTAAATTAGGTTCCATCGCCGACCTGCCTAAACTGAGCGAAATAGAAAGAAACCGTTTTGATAAAACGGAAGGTGAACAGGGATGAACACGACTCCGCGCGAAAAAATCCGTCTCCAGGCTTATCTCGCTTCCTGCGGCATCGGCTCCCGCCGCGCCTGCGAAAAGCTCCTTGTGGAGGGGAGGGTGTCGGTCAACGGCAGCGCCGCGAAACTCGGCGACAGCGCCTTTCCTGGCGACGAAGTCCGTCTGGACGGGAAAGTCGTCAGGCAGCAGACTCGCCTGAGGTATATAGCGCTCAATAAACCTGTCGGATTCGTCACCTCGATGTCGGACGAAATGGGCCGCCCTGTCGCCGCATCCCTCCTGGGCACTTCGGTGGAAGAACGAGTCTACAACGTCGGGCGCCTCGACCAATGGTCTTCGGGCCTTCTCCTCTTCACGAACGACGGCGACCTGACTGCTCTCATGGTTCACCCCAGCGGTCTCATAGACAAGGAATACGAAGTGGAGACCGATCTGGACATTCCCGAGACCTTCGCCCAGGAATTCGAGGCCGGCGTCCTGGTGGAAGATATTCTTTACAAGGCCGAATCAGTCCATGTCCTTTCTGAAAGAAAGATGAGGACCGTCCTCATCGAAGGCAAGAACAGGGAAATCCGCCGCGTGCTCGAACATTTCGGCCTTCGCGCCCTCAAGCTGAAAAGGGTGAGGATAGGCCCCATAGAACTAGGGGACCTGGCTGAGGGAGCGCATCGCGAGCTCTCGTCCGAGGAAGTTGCGGCCTTGCGCTCGTTTTCGGAAAAATCGAAAAAAAAGGAATCCGGCATATGATCGTGGCGATGGACGGACCGGCCGGCTGCGGCAAGTCGACGATCGCCAAGCTGCTTTCCTCCAGGCTGGGCTTTACGTATATCAATTCCGGCAATATCTACAGGGCGATTTCGTTCGCTTCCATCGAGCGCGGCATAGGGTACGAAAACAGGGAAGCGCTCCTCGCCTGCGCCTCCGCGCTGGACATCGATTCCGACGCCGACGGCGCCATCATACTCGACGGCAGGAAAATGAACGCGGAACTCCGCAGCGCCGCGGTAGACGCCATCGTATCCCAGGTTTCGGCCATTCCCGAGATCCGCGACATCGTCAACATAATCGTCAGAAGGATTGCCGCCAACCGCGACAGCGTCGTTGAAGGCCGGGACATGACGACGGTGGTCTTTCCCGAAGCCGAAGCCAAATTTTATATAGACGCGTCGGTGGAGGAGAGGGCGAAAAGGCGTTTCGATCAGGGCAGTTCGACCATGACCTTTGAAGCGATACTTGAAAATATCAGGATGAGGGACAGGATAGACAAGAATAAGAAAGTCGGAGCCTTAAAAATCGCCCCTGACGCCCTGTATTTGGATACATCCGGCTTGACCATAGAGCAAGTTTATGAGAAAGTATACAGTAAAATTCTACACTTAAGGGAAGCACATGGAGAATAAGGAAGTGGAAATGGACGCCGCCGCTCCCGCCCGCGACGAATTCCAGACACAATTGCAGGAGCAGTACCTCAAAAGTTTCGAGGGGCTGGAGGAGGGAGATTTAATTGACGGCAAAGTCGTCCAGATAGCTGGCGATTTCGTGTTTGTCGACGTTGGATACAAATCCGAAGGTAAGATCCCCGTAATCGAATTCGGTGATGAACCCCCCAAAGTCGGCGACGATGTCAAAGTCATCCTTGTCAAAAAAGAAACTCATTCCGGCGAGGTAATTGTCTCCAAGAAACGCGCAGAAGAGAAAGTCTTCTGGAAAGCCGTAGCGAACGCGTTCAAGGAACATCAGCCCGTCGATGGAACGATCGAGAAAGAAGTGAAGGGCGGCTTCGAGGCCGACCTGGGACACGGGCTCAAGGGATTCCTGCCTTCTTCCAAGGCCGACATCCAGAGAGTCGAGAGCGGCGAAGGATTCGTCGGTCTCAAGAGCAAGTTCTATCTCGAGCGCCTCTATTCCGAGAAAAAGATCAACATAATCCTCAACCGCAGAAAGTGGCTCGAGGAAGACATCGATAAGCGCCGCGAGGCATTCTTCCAGACGGTACAGATCGGCGATACGGTCAAGGGCGTGGTGAAAAGCTTTACCAGCTTTGGAGCCTTCATCGACCTTGGCGGTTTTGACGGACTGCTCCATATCAACGACATGAGCTGGGGTCACGTGACCCGACCCAAGGACTATGTCCGCAAGGGCCAGGAAATCGAACTCAAGGTCATTCGTCTCGAACCGGAAGAAAAACGCATCAACCTTTCCCTGAAACATTTCAGCCAGGATCCCTGGTTCACCTTCGAGGAAAAGTACCATGTCAACGACATCGTGAAGGGCAAGGTGACTAAGCTTACCGACTACGGCGCCTTCATCGAGCTGGAAGAGGGCATCGAAGGCCTGGCCCACATCTCCGAGTTCTCCTGGGTCAAGAAAGTGCATAAGCCCGAAGACATGCTCAAGCCCGGCGACCTCGTCGACTGCATGGTTCTTGGGTATGACATTCAAGCTGGAAAAGTCTCACTCGGACTCAAGCAGGTTCAGGTCAATCCCTGGGACAGCATCAACGACAACTACCCCCTCGGTATGCGCCTCACCCGCAAGATCGTGAAAGTAACCAACGCCGGCGCCTTCGTGGAACTCGAAGAAGGCATCGACGGATTCCTCCACGTAGACGATCTTTCCTGGACGTCCAGGGTAAAGAACCCGGCATCAGTGCTCCACGAAGGCGAAGAAATCGAAGTCGTGGTCATCGAGAGCAACCCGGAAGAGCGAAACGTGCGCCTCGGCGTAAAGCAGCTCTCGGAAGATCCCTGGAGATCATTCGCGAGAGCGTTCAGGGTGGGTTCCATCGTCGAAGGCACCGTTTCCAACGTCACCGATTTTGGCGTTTTCGTCAAAGTCCAGGGCGATATCGACGGCCTCGTGAAGAAGCAGGATCTCAGTTCCGACAGGGACGTATCCTGGGACGATGCTCTCAAGACCTTCACCGTGGGCATGGCGGTAAAAGCAGTCGTCATCGATTTGAATCCCGAGAGGCAGAAGCTTGGCCTTTCCATCCGCGATCTGGTTCAGCGCCAGCAGCGCGAGGAGATTTCCAAGTTCATGCAGAGCGAGGACGCGGATGCCGGATACACCATCGGCGATCTGCTCAAAGACCGCGACACGACGAAAAAACCCTCTTGATCTGCCGCGCTGCGGCATATTGAGAAAAGACAAAGGCGATGGTGGGGACGATAGACCAGGCGAAGTTCGAGTTGCTCATCGATGTTTGCGCATTGATTAACTCGAATTATGCCGACGGAAACGTTCTCATGTCGCAGATTATCGAATCATCGGCGAGGCTCGTCGGCGCGGAAGCGGCGAGCCTTGTTTTATATGATCCTGTCGCCGGCAAACTTCATTTTGAGATAGCCATCGGACCGAAAAAAGCCGAAATAACCGGGAAGGTTCAGGATCCCAAGGAAGGGATCATCGGCTGGGTGGTCCAGCATGGGCAATCGCTCATCGTCAACGATCCGGCCGGCGATTCCCGATTTTCTCCCTCGATCTCCAAAGAAATAGATTTCCCGACAAACTCCATACTCGCCGTGCCCATGAAGGTAAAAGGCGTTCTGGTCGGCGTCATCGAAGTGATCAATAAGACGCAAGGCAGATACTTCCTTGAAGAAGATCTCTATTGGCTCGAACTTTTCGCGATGCAGGCGGCGATAGCCGTCGAGAACGCGAAGTTCATGGAAAAAACATCCATCGAACTCTCATATTTAAATGAAAAAGCTCTCGCCAATTCAGGCTGGCATACCCTCGTGTTCGCTTCCGGCGCGATAGCCGAAAAAGTCGACCTCATAGACAGGATAGCCCCCAGCGATGCCTCCGTGCTCATCCTGGGAGAAAGCGGGGTAGGGAAGGAACTTTTCGCGGAAAGGCTGCACCACGCGTCCAAACGTGCCGAAAAACCTTTTGTGCGCGTTAACTGCGCCGCCCTTCCCGAAACCCTCCTTGAAAGCGAACTCTTCGGACACGTGAAAGGCGCCTTTACCGACGCGTATCAGGACAGGAAAGGGCGTTTCGAGATAGCCGACGGCGGCACCATCTTCCTCGACGAAATAGCCGAAATGCCGCTTCGCCTCCAGTCAAAACTGCTTCGCGTGCTCCAGCAGAAAAGCTTCGAGAAAGTGGGCTCGTCCGAAACAAAAACCGTCGACGTTCGTATCGTCGCCGCCACAAATAGAAACCTCGAAGCCATGGTGAGCAATCAGGAATTTCGTTCCGACCTGTACTATCGCCTCAATGTGCTTCCCCTCTATATACCGCCGCTTCGCGAGCGCAAAGAGGACATTCCCGCCCTTGCGTCGCATTTTCTTAAGCAGGCCGCCAGAGAAACCAACAAGCAGATAAGCGGGTTTTCCGATTCGGCCATGGAGTGCATGCTCTCCTATGCCTGGCCCGGCAACGTCCGCGAACTCGAGAACGCTGTCGAGCGCGCCGCTGTCATGACCAGACATCACGTGATCACGGCCGGCGATCTGATGCTGGGCGGCAAGAGCGAAGATGTCGACGACTTTAGCGGAAAAAACCTCAGGGAAGCCATCAATGTGTTCAAAACGCACTTCATCCGGAAGTCTCTAGAGCTTCATGGCTGGAATCAGACGGCGACAGCCAAAGCCATGAATATACAGCGAACCTACTTATCAAGATTGATAAAAGAGCTTAATATTGCACAACCCAAGGAGTGAGCTATCTATGGAAACAAAGGCAAAAATCATAAAGCCCGAGAATGAGGATGAGGGTAAAAAAGACTTCACCCAAAAGCTTTCCGAATTTATCAGCAAGAAAAAAGTTCTCGTTCTTTCCATCACGGGAGCCTTAGTCGGCATTCTTCTGATTGTGGGCCTCTATACCATCATAGCCAACTCCACGGCTGAAAACTCCTCGCGCGCCATGGAAGAAGTTAGAAATAAGATCGCCACGTGGAATAATGAATCCGAAGAAGCGAAAAAGACCGAAATTGAAACCGGCATCATGGCCGATATCGATACCGTGACGAAGAAGTGGCCGAAATCATTCGCCGCCCAGCAGGCTCTCTTTACCAAGAGCAGTCTCTATGCGGTGAAGAAAGATTGGGCTAACGCCGAAACCGCCAGTCTTGAGGCCGCCAACAAGCTTCCCAAGACCTACCTGGCGCCCCTGGCTCTGGAAAGCGCAGCCGTAGCCGCGGAAGAGCAGGGGAAGGCCGACGTAGCCCTCGAATACTACAACAAGATCATCGCCCAGTACAAAGAGGATACGCCCAACCTCGCCCATGCATATTTCTCCGTCGCGCGCCTGGGCGAAGCCAAGTCCGAATGGAAGGCCGCTCTCGAAAGCTACAACAAGATTCTCTCCGACTTCCCGAACACCGATTGGGCCAAGCTCGCCAAGGATAGAGTTATTTATCTGAAAGCCCAGGGATACGATAAGTAACGATTTATCGCTTAGAAGGTTTGTATAGAAAAAAGCAGGTTCGCCGTCGCATTGAGCGAGGCTCGATCCTGCTTTTTTATTATAGGAGTAGGAATAAAGCCGAATGACCAAGCATGCGCGCAGTATCGTGATTTGTCTCGCTTTCGCGCTGCTCGCCGCGGGCTGCGGGCTGCCTACGGTGGCATATCTTTATCCTCCACAGGACATGTCCGTAGAGAATGCTATAATAAGCGTTGCGAACGATTCACGAAATTACGAGTCATCAGAAGGCACAAGTCAAACATATAAGGGAATTGAGATTTTCTATCGCATTTACCAAAACGAGAATTCAGCTTCAGCGATGGTTTCTACAACGCTTCCAGATCTTGTGGATTCATATGCCGATAATCCAGATTCGTTGATGAATCTTCTCACCGGAAGCAGCTACAAATTTTCCAGACTTCGCAACAGCTATTCGAGAAGCGAACCCCTCATCCCTATAGATGCAAGCGATGAAAGCTCATTTTATATAAATATCAGCAGTACTTCTGATTGGGTGTTGACCGATGACAGCAACACTCCCTTAGTAGATTCAAGCGCTAACGACATTTCCACGATTATCAGGACTCTTGATTCTACGAGTTCGGATGTGCGCTTCTTTGAAAAAGATTTCAATGCCGGCGATGATGATTATAATGGAACGACAGGCAGCAGTTCCGATACTTACTATATTGTGCTATTTTCGGTTTCCTACGGTTTAGATCAGTCAACGATAGGGCAGACTGTTTACAGCATGCCTAGTATACCAACAAGCTATAATTATGTTGAATACTAGTGACTTCGTATAATGTATATTCTGTCTACTGTAGCGTAAACATTTAATAAGAAAAGCGGCTCAAGCCATGAAAACTCAAGCCTCTCTCCATGGAACAGCAGAACGCTATAAGGCGTCAAATAGCCTTATAGCTTTTTCATCCTGCAAGATCAGGCTGCTTTTCCTTCGTATCGAGCAATGATCCAATACTTTTTCCGCGTCCAGAGCGTTTGAAAAAAGTTTTATGATATTCCTGTCGCCGCCATGCGCGTCATTCAGCGTAATCATAATGGATCTCGTTGACGCGTCAGTCGATATCGCCTCATGAAGGCTCGCTTCAGTCAGGGTATTTTCAAGCCGCTTAAAGTTCTCGTCATCATCCATGCGCGCCTCGTAACGAGATCCCCAATACAAGGATCCTATCGAGTTTTTGCCTTCGCTGCGGCTTTTGCCGATGCGTACATCGTTGACGACGATGCCCTTAGGCAGGCAGCTATTGAAAGCTTTGATAAAAGCTCCGGAATCCGCGATTTCCAGCGAAGAATTGAGCCATACGGCCATTATGTCGTCATCCGATTCAACGCCCAGCGCCAAAGGCTGGCTGAATTCCATGCGAGGAAGCGGATTGAATCCTTCGGTGAAGCGGATCGGCAAACCCAGGATGAAAAAAGCCCTTGAATATATTCCGGATATTGAATGTAATGGATAAAACGAGGCATTCATCTCCTTTTTAAAGGAAACCACAAGGCGTATATCTTCGCTGGAGGTTTTAAAAGCCTCCCCAATCGTGAATCCGCGCGTCGATGGCAGAATTTCGGAAATTGCCGGCTTGGACTCCAATACCGATTGTTCTGGTTGTATAGTATTGGATACTAAATGAAAAGCGTCGTTGCATGCTCCGCAGGGATGATCGCAGTCGTCTGTACAGGCGCCAGTCATCTCGCTCGAAAGCGACTTCTTGCTCTCCGTATTATAGTAATTATTGCTAATAAATAGATTTATATCGTCCCATGGCAAGCTTGATCCGGTCGGTTTGCCTTTCATGTACTCAAGGGAAGGGTCGTAACCATTTTTTTCGAGCGTCTCGGCGAAGACTTCCTTCCAGGTTTCTTTCTTGAAATGCTCGTCCCAGGCGTCCAGCCTGGCTCCCTTGGAGTAGGCGGAGAGGATGATCTCCCCCACCCTGTCGTCGCCTCTGGACAGGATACCCTCCAGAAGAGCGGTAAAAGGGGAATGGTAAGTTATCGAGATGTATTTAAAGGGCCTCAACGCGTCTTTTATATAATAGATGGTATCCAGCGCTTCTTTTTCACCTATCTGCGCTTCTCTGGCATAGGGCGTATGGGGTTTAGGCACGAAGGTTCCGATGTTTACGTTGAGGGCGATTCTTTCGACTTGGGCAATTTTTCGGAGAAATTCGACGATCGCCTCCCCTTCCCCCCTGCCCTTTCCCGGTACCGGCAATCCGATCATGAAATAGAATTTCGCTGACCTGAATCCATATTGTTTGGCTTCTTTCAGAATTTCGGCGATCTTATCGAAGCTTACTGTCTTGTTGATGGAGGCCTGCCATGACTCTATAGGCGTTTCAACGGCGAAGGTGAGCCCCGATTTGCGCACTTCAGAGAGCTCGGCCAAGAGCGGCAGCGTGAAGGAATCCACTTTGAGGCTGGGCAGCTGGAAGGACACGAAACGGTCCTTCCAGGAGGCATTAAGCCTCTTGAAAAGCCCCACGATGTCGGGATAATCGCCGCTGGAGAGCGAGGAAAGCGTTATTTCTCTATAGCCGCCGTTTTCCACGAGGGCTTTGACCTCAGTCTCAATCTGCGCTGTCGATTTCACGCGCTGGGGCCGATAGTAGTAACCCGCATGACAGAATCTGCAGCCATTGGGGCATCCGCGCATGATTTCCACGGATCCGTGGCTTTGTATCGTCTGGATTATCGGGATGGGAAAAGCCGTGGAAGCCGTCGATGTCGAGAAATCAGCGAAAACGGCTCGCAGGGCCGGCTTGGCTGCGCTCGTGGCGGTTTTAGGCATCCATATGGATTTTGAGGAGCGCAGGCATTCGAGCAGCGCTTTCCTCTTGGCTCCATTCCGCCTTAGCCTTGCCAGCTCCTGAAGCAGGGCATAGAAGCCACCTTCGGCTTCGCCTATATAGACGGCATCCAGAAATCGGCTGAAGGGATGCGGATTGGTCACGGCCGGGCCGCCGGCTATCACGATAGGATCGTCTTCGCCTCGATCCTGGGAGAGAATGGGGATCTGGCCCACATCGAGCACGGTGAGGATATTGGTGGCGAGAAGCTCGTAGCCGATCGAAAAGCCCAGGATGTCGCAGGCCCGCAGCGGTATGCCGCTTTCGAGCGTGTAGAGGGGAATGCCGCGCCGCTTGAGCAGCGTCTCGAAATCGGGGGCGGGGGCGAACACGCGTTCGCAGACTATTTCATCCGAGAGCTTGCCGATGTCGTTATAGAGTATACGAATCGCGTTGTTCGACATTCCGATTTCGTAGAGGTCGGGAAAGCAGAGCGCGACTTTCAGGCGCTCGTCGTTTGGGTCGACGCTTGGATGGGAACCCAGTTCGCCGCCCAAATAGCGGGCCGGTTTCATGATTGAATAAAGTTCCGAACCGAAGTCGTTTATCGGATCGATGAATCGTTCTGCTGTCACATTCTGTACCTTCGGGCGGATATACCGAGAAGGAAACCTATGGCAGTCATGGCCGCCCATAGGGAAGATCCGCCATATGAGATGAAATAAAGAGGAATGCCGGTGATCGGCATGATGCCGATGGCCATGCCGATGTTGATCATAAAATGGAAAAAGAACATTCCAAAGAAACCGCCGCAGACGAGCATCGAATAGCGGTCTTTCGTGGTCTCGATCAGGGAGATAATTCGATACATGAGGGCGCCGAACAAGAAAATCAGGATGATTCCGCCTAAGAGGCCCCATTCTTCCGCTATTATGGAAAAAATGAAGTCCGTACTCTGCTGGGGTATAAACCGAGCGTGACTCTGCGTCCCCTGCATATAGCCCTTTCCTGCCAGTCCGCCGGAACCTATTGCCGTGACCGCCTGTATGATATTCCATCCGGCGCCTTGAGGATCGACGTTGGGATTCAGGAAGACCATCAAACGCATTATCTGGTATTCTTTTAGAACCTTGTGCGCCAGAAAGGATATCAGGATTGAGATGTCAAAAATAGCAAAAATATAGGAAAGCCAGAAATAGTACTTTTTCTTGAAAACGAACCAGCCCCAGGACGCGAGTCCCAGAACGACGAAGAAGAAACTGACGACCAGCCTCACCAAAACGGTACGCTGGAAAAAAAGGTCTATCAGGTTTCCGCTGTTGAAAAAATACTTGCCGGCGAGAGGGAGTATAAGAAGAATGAAAGTGACCAGGATCGTCAGAACCATGAAGAGCGTATATCGTATATCGATTTCCCCCATATACAGCATGGCGATGAGAATGGGAAAAAATACGAGCGCCGATCCGAAATCAGGCTGGGAAAGGATGAGAAGAACGGGAACGGCTATGATGCAGCCGCTGGTGAGGAGGCGCCTGAAACTGCTCATCTGTTCGGACGCGTCCAGATATCGGGCCAGGAAGAGGATGGTGGTGATTTTCGCGAATTCCGAGGGCTGAATTCCATTATCGCCGATACCGATCCAGGAACGGGCGCCATTGACTACCCTTCCGGCGAATCGGGTGTAGACCAGTATAAGGCATAGAATGACATAGGCCAGAAAAGAATAATCCTTCAGCCGCGAAATATCGAGACCCATAGCGATCAGGGCTAGCAAGGCTCCGGTGGCCGCCCAGATAATCTGCTTGGAATACTCGTCCGAGAATCGGAAACCTTCGGTGTCGATTCCGGCGGAAGCTATCGAAAGAATGCCGATTCCTATGAGGAGGGCAGTGATGAGCAGAAGCGAGTAATCGATGTCCGAGAGGAATTTCGGCAACTGAAAATGCTTCATTCGGCCCTCCCCCTTCGCAGCGAGCCTTGAAGGTTCAACCCCACGGACTTGGCCGCGGTCTCCGCGTCCTGTCCGCTGAAAATACCCTGGTAAATGACATTGGCAGCATAGGGAGCCCACCATTCCCATGGATTGCTGGCTTCTATCATGGTAACGACAATTATCTGGTCCTCAGGAGAAGCGTCGTAGGGACCATACGACGCGAACCATGAATGCCATCTGTCCTTCAGTCCAATTTCCGCCGTGCCGGTTTTGCCGGCTACCTTCACCGCTTTTGTTGAAACGGGAACATTGGCCGAGCCTCCTACGGTGACGACGCCGCGAAGATCTCTTCGGACTTGCTCGAAGGTAGCCTTGCTTATGGAAGCGCTCATGATCTGTTCGCGCTCGACCGATTGAATGATGGCTCCCGTTTCGGGATCGCGTATCTCTTTCAGAATATGAGGCTTATAGACTATTCCGTCGTTCACAATCATGGCGATCATATCGGCTACCTGAAGCGGCGTCGCCAGCATGAACCCTTGGCCTATGGATAAATTCATGGTATCGCCCAGGGTCCATCGTTCGCTGTAATTTTGTTCTTTCCATTTTGGAGTCGGCACTAACCCGGAGTTTTCTCCTGGAAGGTCGATGCCGGTGAGTTTTCCGTAGCCGAAATCACCGGCGTAGCTGGCGATTTTCTCCACGCCTAAGTTGTCCCTTCCAACCGTCCAGTAGTAGATATCGCAGGACTGCGCGAGGGCGCCCTTCAAATCCACAAGCCCATGCCCAGGACTATGAACCCAGCAGTTCCAGTCCCTGCCGCCGTAATCGATAACGCCGCGGCAAAGAATCTTCTGGTCTGGCGAAATGACTTTTTCCTCGAGTATGGCAGTCGTTAGCACGGTTTTAAATGTCGATGCCGGCGGATAGGAGGACTGGATCGCCCGGTTCAACAAGGGATTGTTGGGATCGGCAAGAAGCTTCGCGTATTCATCGCCTGCCCTGCTGGACGAAAAGATATTGGGGTCGTACCAGGGATAGGATACGCTGGCTAAAATCTCGCCGGTAGTCGGTTTCATCACGATAATAGATCCCATTCTCTTCCCCAGCGCCTTTTCCGCAAGCTGCTGGATGGAACGGTCTATGGTAAGCACGAGCCGTTTGCCTGCCTTGGGTGTTTCCACTTTTGTCTGTTCGGCGGCCAGGTCCCTGCCTTTTACGTCAACGGTCTTGAGAAGATGTCCGTCGGTTCCTTTCAGGATCGAGTCATAGACTTTTTCAATTCCCGCTTTTCCGACCATATCGTCCGACGAATATCCCTTGTTGAAAAGTATCTTGTATTCATCTCTTCCAATCTCTCCGACGTATCCTAAAACATGAGCGAGAGATTCCACTTCCAGATACCGTCTGATCGGCCTGGAGTTCCAGTAAACTCCCGGAAAATCTTCCTTGTGCTCGGCGAGCTTGGCGATGGTGGCATAGCTGGCAGAGGACGTGATCGCTATAGGCTGGTAGAGATGATAATATTTCGGCGGTATTTTATTTCGCACGTCGCTTACTTTAATGTCGAGAAGTTCCGCTACGCGAGCGAAGATTAGGTCCCTGTTCGCGTTGGAGACTTCCGCGGGTATGATTTCCACTGAAAAGGCCTCATCGTTGGTGACGAGGGGCACGGCATTGGTCCTGTCGTAGATTTCACCCCTCGCGGCAGGTATCTTTACGGCCTGGATGGCGTATTTTCGCGCCTGAGCCTTGAATTCCGCTCCGCGAAGGATCTGGAGATTAAAAAGATAGGCAACATATATCGAACAGATAAGGCCAAGAAGTACTCTGAGAAGTTTTGTCCTGTCGGCCCACTGCTGCTGAGAGTTGCCCATCATCCAACCTCGAGGCTGGATGCCGCGAACCTGCCGCCCCTCTTCATTCGGTGACCTTTTTGGTGACGAGAAGTCGTCGTATCTTGCTCAATCCGAAAAAAAGCAGGGGCGCCAAGGCGCCGTTCAAGGTCGCTTCGATCCAGAAACGGTAGTCCGACAAGGAATAGGCGCTCATATATTCCGGGCCATAGATGAGGAGGAGAAAAATGCTCGCCAGCCCTTTAAGCACCGTTCCGGCGAAGCCGAAAAGAACGGGAATGAAAAAGGCGTCCATGGTCACTACTTTCCTCAAAAAGGTAGCGGCGTAAGCGGGTATGATGTAGAGAAAGGAAAAATATCCCAGCGGAGAGGATGACAGGAAATCGCAGACTATCCCCGAAAAAAACCCGGTAATAACCCCCTGGCTGTTTCTGTTGTTGTAAGCGACCCATAGGATGACAAGAAGGCAAAAATCGGGAATCACTCCCCAGACAAGGCCATTTTTCATCCATGTCGTCTGGATGATGAGAAACGCTGAGGACAGTATCGTGGAAGACAAGGCGGCTTTTATCATTTTTCGTCTCGTGGCGGCGATTCCGCGATTGTCGCCGCGTCCGGTGAAGATGGGCTTTCTTCTTTCTGGATTACGAAAAGGTATTCCAGCCTGGAAAAGTTAAGGGAGGGCTCCAGTAAGATGATCGCCGAGCTGCTGTATTCTGGCAGCTGGATCTCCTTTACCCTCCCTATCGCCAAGTCGCTTGGATAAATCGAGTCTAGACCGCTCGTCACCACCATATCGCCAATCTGAATTTCCGCCGCGTTGAGTTTTGAAACATAGCGCATGACGAGAGGATCATCGGGGTTGCCTTGTCCATTCACCAGTCCTTCGTTGCGCGTTCTGGACAGTCGCGCGGATACGAAGAAACGCTGGTCGAAGATGGGAAGGACGACGCTGGATTTGCTCCTCGCGTCAAGGATTTTCCCCGCGAGTCCCTGCATGCCGTTCTGGAAAGCCGCGACAGCCATGTTTTTCGTTATGCCGGCAGCGCTTCCCTTGTCGATGACATAACTAGTATAGAGGTTTCCAGGGTCTTTGGCGATAATCTGCGTCGAAGCCTTGATGGTCGTCAAATTCTGGGCAAATCCCAGCTGTTCCTTCAGTCTCGCGTTTTCCGACATCATGTCGGCAAAATTTCTTTGCAGCGTTTCGTATGTCTTGAGTTTATCCGCGAGGGAGTTGTACTGGTCGCGCAAATCAGCCAGTTCGCTGATGGAAAAGATCGTGCGTTTTACAAAACCGCCAACCGATGAGAAGACATATTGAATCCCGCCAGTCACCGCGGATGCGACCGCGCCTGGAAGACTGAGGATGCTTCTCGTAGAAATTGAAATCATGAGAAGTGACACCGCTATGAGAATGATAGGAGTTTTTTGCGTCGCCAATATGCCGCGGCTACGCTTTTTCTGCGGCATTGGCTTGTCTCCTAAAGATTGAGGCTCTCATACACGCTTTCGGCGCCTTCCCTGCTATTCATGGTCTCGAAATATTTGCCCGCGCCGATAGCCACGCACTCCAGCGGTTTTTCCGCGAGAATCACCGGTACGCCGGTTTCCTTGGCGATCAGCTTGGGTAGGCCTTTCAGCAGAGCGCCGCCTCCCGACATCACGATACCGCGTTCTACGATATCGGCGGCCAGTTCGGGGGGAGTCTCGCTCAAGGTCTTCTTGACTTCCTCGACGATGAGGGAGATGGAGGGCATGAGAGCCTCGCGGATCTCCACGGAATCCACTTCAAAGCGACGCGGTAGACCGGTAATGGCGTCATTTCCCTTTATCTCCACCTTTTCGATGGTCCTCTCGGGACTCGCGTTGCCAATTTCCATCTTCAGCCGCTCGGCTGTCTGATCACCGATTATAAGATTATGGACATTTCTTATGTGGCGCATTATCGCTTCATCGAATTCATCCCCGCCGACCCTGATCGCCCTGGTGACTACCATGCCTTTCAGGGAAATGACAGAGATCTCCGTCGTGCCGCCGCCGATATCGCAGATCATATGCCCGGCCGGCTCGACAATCGGAATTCCCGCGCCGATAGCGGCGGCGAGCGATTCGGGGATTACCTTGACCGTTCTGGCGCCGGCCTTATAGGCTGAATCGATGACGGCGTTCTCCTCGACCTTGGTAATGCAGGAAGGAACGCCGATGACAATTCTCGGCTTGAAAAACCAATTCTTCGGAACGACCTTCTGAATGAAATACTTGATCATTTTTTCCGTGAGGTCGGGGTCGGCAATCACGCCGTCCCGCAAAGGCCTTTTGGCGATGATATCTCTGGGCGTGCGCGACAGCATGCCTTTCGCCTCCGTGCCTACCGCTACCAAGCGGCTGGTTCCCTTCTCCACGGCGACGACGGAAGGCTCATCCAAGACGATTCCCTTCCCGCGAATATATATAAGGGTGTTGCAGGTACCCAGATCTATTCCGATGTCTTGCGAAAAGGATTCAAATAATTTCTTTACCGCCATCATTCCTCCCTATAGTCGCTCGGCAAGCTTCTTCCTCGCCTCAATATGATTTGGATCGATCGAGGTGGCCTTGCGCCAGGCGGCACGGGCCTTGATCGGATCCTTCTGGGCTTCGAATACGAGCCCGAGCCTGTACCATCCTTCCGCGGAGCGGGGGTCGGTATCGACGATCGACTGATACAGCGTTCCGGCCTTTGCGATCTCGCCGTTGCTCATGGCCGTATCGCCGAGCATAAAACGCGCGCGCTGAACTATCAAGGCATCGGAAGCAGTGGCAACTGCCTTTGACAGCAATTCCGACATCTTCTCAACATTGCCTAATTCTTTATAGCTTATAGCCGCGGATAGCATCAATACATCGCTCGGCTCCTGCTGGAGCGCCGTTTCAAAATGCTTCACGGCCAATTCGTGATTCTGGAGCCCTGCGTAGCTCAATCCGAGGTATTGTTCAGAATCCTTGCCCGCGTAGCCATCTTCTTTGGATTGGGCGAGGTATTTTGCGGCCAGATCATACCAAGGCAATCCCTTCTGAAAATACGCTTTACCCAGGACATATTCCACCTGAGCCTTGACCGGGAGCTTTCCGCCCGAAGCTATGGCTTTTCTTAGGCTGAATACCGCTTCATCAAGCAGGCTTTGTTTCTCGTCGCCCTCCGGCTTTTCTGAGGACATATAATATGCCGCGATTCCATTAAAACTCAGGTAGAAGGGGTCAAGGGGAAGCAGGTTCAGGGAAGCGCGGGTCATCTCCAAAGTGTGAAGTTTATCGCCAGAACTCCATGTTTCCAGGATCTTGGTTTTTGAAAAGGATTGTGCGTCGCTGAGGTTAGCCGACTTTTTTTCTTCGAAGCCGAAAACCAGGAAATAGAACCCGGCTAGTAAGCTAAGGATAACTATAATGGCTATAGCGCCCGGAATCAGTCGGTTTCCGTGACCGATCGTAAATTTTCTAGACCACCAGGAAGGGTGTGTGCTGTTTTTCATATAAGGCAAACCCCAGATAAGCCGTACTGTCTTAAAACAATTATGCGGACCGCGATAGTATAATGTAAGATTCACGTCCGATGAAAGATCGAACAAGCTGATTGATCGTCGAAATGCAAAAAAATAAAAAAAGAGCGAGCCTATAAGCCGGGTTCTGTGCGCGGGAAATCCCGCGTCGCTGCCATCCCTCTGCATCCAGCGTCACCGCTCGATGTCGAGCGACCAACCCGCGGTTTCGCCGCGCTTTCGCGCGGCAGGATGGGCCATCCACCGCTGTTCGGCCTTGCTCACGATGAGGTTTGCCATGCCATGTCCGTTGCCGGGCACGCGGTGGGCTCTTACCCCACCTTTTCACCCTTACCATTACTGGCGGTTTATTTTCTGTGGCACTCTCTGTCCGGCAACAGCCTTGACGCCATGCCCCCTCACGCTCGGCTTGCGCCCAGCACGAGGGCATGTCATCGGTCCGTTACCGTCCCGGACGTTATCCGGCATCGCGCCCGCTTGAGCCCGGACTTTCCTCGACGAATCTTTCGATCAGTCGCGGCAGCGCGGCTCGCTCCTATAATTCACAACAATCAGCTCGTATAAAAGATAAACTTTTTTACGTTATTCGTCCGCTTCTTCCGAAAACTCTTCCCTGGAGAAGGAGCTTTTCCTGCCCCCTGATTTCCTGGGCGCCGAAAATTCCTTGTCCTGATCGTCCTTGTCCTGCTGGTCGTCCTCTTCGTCGGCTTCAGATTCTTCTTCACCCTCTTCCGAATAATCGGCGAGATCGGCAAGCGAACCGGACTCGATGTCGCCAATGAATTCGGGTACTTCGTCGGTTTCCTCGAAAAACAGTATGCGGGAGCAGTAAGGGCAGAAGTTGACGCGGGTGTTTTCCTCATCCCTGATTTCATTGACAAAATTGGCGGGCAGGATCATATGGCAACCGGTACAGACAACGCCGTGGACAGGCACGACACCCACACCCTTCTTGTTGCGAATGATTCGCTCGAGCTTGAAGAGAATATCGGTGCTTATTCCTTCTGATATGACGGTTTCCCTTTCCTTGAGGTCCTTGATGTTGGCGAGCTTGCTTTCTTTTTCGTTCTCTATCGCCTTGCTCTTCTCGGCGATTTCCTGCTCGAGCATGGCGATGCCGCCCTCGGTTTTCTGGAGTTCTTCCTCGATCTCCGCGAAGGTCCGCTCTTCCTGCTGGATATCCTTGCGAAGGGTCTGCTCCTTCTCCGTGGCGTCGCGAATTTCCTTATTTATGGCCTCGTACTCGCGCTGCGTCGTGATGCCGTCCATCTGCTGTTCGGACTTTTCGCGCAACATCTCCGCTTCCTGCAACCCCTGCCTGAGTTCGCGAACTCTCTCTTCGGAATTCTTGAATGCTTCATCCTTTTCGACAAAGGATTTCTTGAGGCGCGAAAGCATTTCATTCTGAGCCTCGATGGTCTTAGGCAGAAGATCGATCTCTTCCTCCAGCGCCACTCGCTCGCTGAGAATTTCCTGGTATGTTTTCAGCTTTTCCAACATTTCGACTGTAGTCATGCTCGTACACCCCTATCAATGATCCATATAATCGCGAAGTTTCTGACTCCGCTTGAAATGGCGCAGTTTCTTCAACGCCTTCGCTTCTATCTGGCGAATACGTTCCCGCGTAACGTTGAAGTAGAGACCGACTTCCTCAAGCGTGAGCGAGTAGCCGTCGTCCAGGCCGAAGCGCATCCTCAGCACTTCCTGCTCTCGCGGGGGAAGCGTGGAAAGGACCATCTTAATCTGTTCCTGGAGCAGCTTATAATCGGTCTGGATCGAAGGATTCTCGATTTCCTTGTCTTCTATGAAATCGCCGAGAAGCGAGTCTTCGTCCTCGCCTATGGGCGTTTCGAGAGAAATTGGCTCGCGCGCTACATTCTTGACGCTCTTTACGCGCGAAACGGGCCAACCCAGCTGCTCGGCGATCTCGTCGTCGGTCGGTTCGCGCCCAAGCTTCTGCATAAGCTGCCGCGACTCCCTCACTACCTTATTGATCTGCTCGATCATGTGGACGGGAACGCGTATGGTGCGGGCCTGATCCGATATGGATCGCGTGATGGCCTGCCGTATCCACCATGTGGCGTAGGTGGAGAACTTGTAGCCCTTGCGGTACTCGAATTTCTCAACCGCTTTTATAAGGCCGATATTGCCTTCCTGGACGAGGTCGAAGAAGTGCAGGCCCCTGTTCGTGTATTTCTTGGCGATCGAGACGACAAGCCTGAGGTTGGCCTTAATAAGCCTGTCCTTGGCGCTTTTCATCATTTTCCGGCCGCGGTTTATGTCCCTTGCCATGGAGATGATCTGATCGCATTCGGCCTCAAAAGCCGCTTCCAGTTCCTTCAGCTTCTTCTCGGTAACCTGGAGCTGGCGGATTTTTTCCTTGATATCCTCGGAAGGCAGGCCCAGCTGTTCCTCTATGGCCTCCCGCTTTTCCTTGATGGTCAGGTTTCTTCCGAGAACCCTGATATCGCGCATCGACGATATTTGAAGAATGCGCTGGATCCTGTCCTGCTCGCGCCGGTACTTGTTGATCTTCTTGGCGGCGTTTATGAATTTTTCGGAGAAAGAGCCGATTTCCTCGGGGTGTATCTCCGTATCCTTGATCTTTTCGAGAAGCACTTCTCTTTTTTTTACGAGATCGCCTTCGGTGAATATATCCCCGCCCTTGGCAAGGATTTTCTTCTTAAGATCCACATAATCGCGGAGGTCGGCGAGATTGTCGCGTATGACATCGCGGTAGAACTGATTGAGTCTCCTGCGCTCCGCGATCTTTTCCGTATTTTCCTTGCGCTGCCCCGTGGAGTCTTTCGCTTCCTTGCGCAAAGCCTTGACGGTGAGCTGGTAGAACTCGGGAATGAGCATGCCGGACCTGCGGAGTATGGCTTTGATTATCTCTTCGCCTTCCTCCATCATCTTGGAAAGTTCGACTTCCTGATCCGCCGTGAGCAGATGTTCCTTACCTATCTCGTAAAGATAGAGGCGTATGGGGTCGTCGCTGCCCGATTCCTTCGAGTTGTTGACCAGACGCTTGTTCTCCAGTTCCTTCTTGAGCGTCTGCTCGTCTTCGATCTGGATATCCTCTTCTTCCAGCTGGATGTTGTTGGCTTCCAGCAGGGCGAGGATCGAATCTATCTTCTCGGAATTGAGAACAGACTCAGGAAGAAAATCAGAGAGTTCATCGAAGCTGATGGACTTTTTTTCTTTCGCGTATTCGAGCAGCTTCGCGATGGCGGGGTCGAGTTCTACATCACTCATCGACTTCACCTTTTAAACGTGCGATTTTAACATCAAGTTGCATCTTTTTTTTCAACAGATCAACCACGGTTTCCTGAATTTCGGCAGAAGAGGTCTCCGCCATTAACGAAGCATCGCCGTTTTTTTGCGATGTACGGCCAATTTCCGCGATTAGGCGCATTCGTTTCCTTTCCAGCGATCGGATCTGGACAGACTTTATCCCGTCGCTTATGACGGTTTCCAGCCCCTGATCCAGCTCACCGGATGCCGCAACGGCAAGGACAAAGCGTTTTGCGGCGTCATCGTTTGTTAAGGAGAGAATCGAGGTGGTCTCCTTTGCATCGCGAATGGATGCTTCCTCGAGAGCGAAAAAAAGATCCCGGGCACGCGGATCGTCCAGGTCGTCGGAACGTATCGATTCTTTTACCTGCGAAAAAGCCTCAGGAAACAGGACGACGGCCGTCATGAAAAAAAGGTCGGCTGTTCTCGCCCCAAAATTTCCGGTTCGGCGAGGAACGGAATCATCTTTTCCGTTCCGGAAGGCTTGGTTGCCGTCTATAGCCTTAGCCTTCAGATAATCCGTCAACAGTCCGCTTGGGTTGATTCCCATCCTGCGGCCCACGATATCAAGGAAACCGTTGCGCTTTACCTCTGAATCCAGAGCGTCAAGGTACGGATAGAAAAACACCGATGCCTTGGATTTGCCATCCATGGATCCCAGATCGAAAAGCTCTTCTGCTCTTCGAATAAGGAAATCTCCGCTATTTATACTGTATTCCGCAACCTTTTTCAATGCGTCGGCTCCAAAATTCTCCAGAATTTCGGATGCGTCTTTTCCTTCTAACATCAGGACTACGCTGGTATCGAGACCGGTGCCGCCCGCGACTGAACAAGCTCTCTCCGCGGCCTTCTTTCCCGCGTCATCCGAATCGAAGCAGAGGGACACGCGTTCGGCCCTCCGTCGTATGAGCGCGGCCTGTTTCGTCGTGAATGCCGTCCCCAACGGAGCCACGGCATTCCTGATTCCCGCCGCGTGAAATGACAAGGCGTCCATGTAGCCTTCGCATATGAGCGCCGAATTTTTTTCCTTGATGGCGGGCAGCGCCTTGTCAAAAGCGAAGAGATTTTCCTGTTTGTGAAAAATGGCCGTGTCCGGGCTGTTAATGTACTTGGGTCCGTCACCGTGGATAAGCCTTCCGCCAAAGGCGATTACCCTTCCCCGCTGATCGGCTATCGGGAACATGATGCGATCGCAGAACAGGGGATATCGTTTGTTGCGCGCAGAGAAAAAGCCTGTTCTCTCGAGAAATTCCGGAGAGAAACCCTTGCCGACGAGGAATCGATGAAGCCAGGCAGGGTCGGCCGGCGCGTAGCCTAACCTGAAAGAGTCTATAAGTTCGCTTGGTATTTTTCGCTTCGTGAGTATTCTCAGAGCCTCGGCGCCAGAATCGTGCTCGCGCAGAAGCCAATGGAAGGCTATCGCCAATTTTTCATAGAGCGCATAAAGCTGGCTGCGTTCCGATTCTTCCTTGTCAGAGAAGGAATTATCCACAGGCAAGGCGACATGGGCGCGTTCGGCGAGTTCGCCGACGGCTTCTGGAAAGGAAAGCTTGTCCGTTTCCATAAGGAAATCGATCAGGGATCCGCCTTTTTGGCATCCAAAACAGTAATAAAGCCCCCGCTCGGCATCGACGGAAAAAGAAGGAGTCTTTTCGGAATGGAAGGGACACAGCCCCCACCATTTGCCGCCTTTTTTCGTCAGCCTTACTTTTTCCTGAAAAACGGTGAGATAGTTCGTTTTATCGAGGATTTCCTGGATCAATGTTTCCGGTAGTCTGCTCATCGCTCTTCAGAATCCTTTGACCGGTATCACTTCACCGGTATGTTCCTCGAAGGTTTTGGAAAATTTATGCGTTCCTTCGGAGTTCCCCGTGACCCTGAAATAAAGATAATCACTTTGCGGGCTGTTGAATACGGCGCGCAGCGCCGTTTCACCCGGATTGGATATCGGACCGGGAGGAAGTCCGCGGTGGATATAGCTGTTGTAAGGATCGGGTATTTCCAGATCGGCGTAATAGACGACTCGCGGATGCGGCTTCAGTTGTTTTTCCGTGATGATGTAGACGATCGTGGCGCAGGACTGAAGCGCCATATTGATTTTAAGCCTGTTCTTGAAAACCGACGCGATGAGGCCTGCCTCCGATTCGATGCCGTATTCGCGCTCGACAATCGAAGCGAGAATCACCTCTTCGTAGAGTTTCGCCGGGTCGATTTTTCTGCCTGAACGGATTTTTTCGAGCTTTGTGAAAAACGTCTGGGCCATGACGCGGGCAATCAGCTCAGGATCGCTGTTCTCCGAGAAAAGGTAGGTGTCGGGGAAGAGAAAACCCTCGAGGCTCGAAGCGGGTATCCCGACTTGAGCGACCAGGGCCGGATTGCCGACGGCGGCTAAAAAGCCATCCTTGCTGCATACGCCGGCCTTCTCAAGGATGCCGGCTATGACTCGGGATGTAGAACCTTCCGGTATCGTCACCTGAATCTGCACGGTCCTGCCCTCGGTCAAGGCAGCGACGATGGCGGGAATGCCGGCGCCTTGGACAATTTTATACGTTCCGGCCTTAAGCTTTCTGTCGGTTCCCGTAATCCTGAGATAGAGCTGGAACAGCAATCGGTTCTGGATAAGCTGTTCCCTCTGCAGCACGGAAGCCACTTCGCTCGCCGTAGAACCTTTCGCGATGCGCAGGACCTTTTCGGCAGCGCCCGCGCCGCCGCCCGACCCTGAAAACGTAAGCGCGAGAATGACAATCACGAGAAGGGCGGCGGCGAGTATGACAAGGCCGGTCCGTATCGCGGGTTTCTTCATCATAGACTCTCCTCGCTCCCTTTTTGCGGGAACAAGCGCCGCGGATTGGATCTCCGCTCAAGAACAAGTTCGGCGATTTTTTCTGGCGAGACGAGGCCGCCCTTGCCTATCCCCGGACAGTACGATGCTTCCGCCGCCCAGGCATCGCTGGATTCAAGGATTTCTTCCCAAAAAGGATAGGTTCTGCATTGAACGGGTCTGGCGGCATAGACGGAGCATTTTCCCGCATCGAGGAAGATACAGTCGTATCCTGCCTTTTCCCTTATGCTGAGCGCCCTTCCATTCTCCACATCGACATATTTGCAGTACTTCCTGACGAATGAGTCGAAGTCCGTTTCCAGGTATTCACAAAGATGGGCTATATCAGATTGGCCGAGCCAGACGTATCCGGGAGAGCCGGTGCAGCAAAACGAACATTCTTTGCATTCAAACGACAATCCGCACCGATTGGCTTCTTCGAACACTATGGCGCTCCGAGTATACAGGTTACTGCTTTTCCAGCAATAAAAAAACCTCCTCGGTAAGAGGAGGTTTTGGGGAGAGAAGGATTTGAACCTTCGAAGGCGTAAGCCAACAGATTTACAGTCTGCCCCCTTTGACCACTCGGGAATCTCCCCAAAACAGGGCACTTCTGAAACACCCCTCGAGCCATCTCCCGGAATCGAACCGGGGACCCCGAGATTACAAGTCACGTGCTCTGCCAGCTGAGCTAAGATGGCGCAGGCAACGAGACCGACTATACATAAAAGCAGCGGATTGCGTCAAGAGCCATCGCTGCTTTATTTCCCTGATCAGGAGAAAACCGAACCGTTCCACGCGGCCGGATGCGCGGCTTCCGGATGGATGTTCACGAGACTTAGGGCGATGAAGCCTTCGGATACGGCATGATGGTCCGACTGGAGGTCAAAGGCTCTTTCGTTGCGTCCCTCGGCCAGAAAGCAGTAGGTATAGCCATCGGCGCCGTCGAAGCACTTCAGGTTGTCATAATATTTATTCCTACCCGGGACGGTCCAGCGCGCGGATAGGCTTTCATCCGACGAAGACGGGCCGTTGACATTGATGAAACTATTGGCCTTCCAGGCCGCGATAAGCTGATCGAGATTGTTGGCGACGAAGGCGGCGCAGGCGCGATAGTCGAGCGGAGGCTGATATTTCGCGCAGGAAACGGCAATGGCCGGGATTCCAACGAGAGCAGCCTGCCTTGCGGCGCCGCATGTCCCCGAATAGATAATATCGGTGCCGAGATTGGGCCCTCTGTTTATCCCAGAGATCACGAGATCGGGCATACCGTCCATGACCTTGAGGCCGGCGACGATGACGCAGTCCGCGGGCGTACCCGAACAGGTGTAGATGCCCTCTGAGAGTTTTTTCACTTTAGTCGGACGTCTCAGCGTCATGGCGTGGGAAACGCCGGAACGCTCACCCTCGGGCGCGATGACGACAATTTCGTGCTTTTTCCCATCGCTCGCGGTCACCGCTTTCAGATAGCTTTCAAGGACATCGAGCCCTTCGGCGTCGATGCCGTCATCGTTTGTCAGAAGAATTCGCATATACTGCTCCGGGTAGTTTTTTGTGGCCAACGATACATTGCGGCCTAAAAAGTCTTTAGTACGTGACTACTCTCATGCCGCCATTTATAGAGGTTTCATATATCTGTGCCTTGAAACCGAAAATTCGTTCATATTCCTCGAGACGCTTTCGGTATTCTTCGAGGGCATCCTGTTTCATCACGGAAAAAATGCAGCCGCCGAATCCAGGACCTGTCATGCGTGAACAAAGAATTCCGTCGATCTCAAGGGACCTCTTCACGAGCCAGTCAACCTCGGGACAGGAAATTTCGTAGTGATTTCTCAAGGAAGCGTGCGACTTGTTCATGATTCTGCCGAAGGCCGGCGCATCCTGCTTCGCCAACGCGTCTTCGGCTTCCAGAACCCTGGAAGTCTCCTCGACGACGTGGATGCATCGTCTCCGAACGCTCTCGGGCAATACCCCCATGAGTTCGTCGAGATCCGATATCCGAACATCTCGTAACGTTTTATTTCCTCTGGGGGAAATATACTGCAGGCATCGCCTGCAATCGTCGGCGCGCTGCTTAAGCTCGAGCTCGGCCGAGGCTCGTGGCACGCGAGAATCCGTAAGAACGAGATTCCACGTTTCGTCCAGGAACTGCACGGCTCTTCTGCGGGGAATCCTCAGATCGATGATGGAAAGCGATCGAATCCCGGGGGCTATGCCCGCGAGGTAATCGTACATGGGCAATGGTTTTTCCATAAAAACGGACTGAGCCTTGCAAGCGAGTTCGGCAAGTTCCTCATTCTTGATGGAGAGGTTGAAAACGGTCTTGAGCGCCAAGGCAGTGGCCATGTTTATGGCGGCGGAGATGCCCAGGCCCAAGCCTTGAGGCACATTTCCGCTTATCGTGACATTAATTCCTTTTCCCTGAAAATCATAAAGTTTGGAGAAATAATCGTAGATGGATTTGACGTGGTTAGCCCAGCGATCTTCGCGCTTGAATTTCAGGGTTCCCGTGGAGGCTCTCTTGCGTTCGCCCAGGTCGGATGCGAAAAACCGCATGGAAGAATCTTTGCGCTGGGAAATGGCAACCTTCATCTCATAGGAGATCGCCGCCGCCAGCACGATGCCATCGCTGTTGGCTGTATGTTCCCCAAGAAGCTTGACCGTCGCCGGCGCGGAGGCTACACAGGCTGGAGAGGCTTCATATTCGGCCAGGTGGACCGCGAAGATATCTTTCATCAATCCTTCTTTTCAGCAATTATCCGCGAAAAGCGGTTTAAACATACAATAGAATCAGTTTACAATACTTATCGCGTCGGTTCAACAAAAAAAGCACCGCTCGCCTTCATCAATTTCTTCAGCTTATGTATCTGTATCTCCGCCTCTTTCAGCTCGGCTTCATAGCGTCGGCGCTCGATTACCTTGGCTTCCACGCCCTTCGTCTTCCAGGTACCCAGTTTTCCGATATACTCGGTGACGACCTTGCCGTTTTCCCTCTTCACAAGGTAGACATAGCTGCCGTTCCCCCGCTTCTTGATCGCGAGCGAACCCTTCGGCCTCTGAAGACATTCTTCCCTAAGCCTGGTTACGGAACGGTATAAATGCAGGTATTCGCTTTGCAGCATCGTTTCTATCGCGCTCATCCATCAGCCTCAATAGATATATACCATATAAGCACAAATTGAGGAAGGAGTTTTCATTTTTCTTTTGAAAAATACAAAGACGGAAACAGACAATTCTTAAAAAATGAGCGATGCGCGATTCGAACGCGCGACCTTCGGCTCCGGAGGCCGACGCTCTATCCAGCTGAGCTAATCGCCCTTGATTCTTTTCAAGGGTAGAGCGCTTCTGGCGCTCCCCGAAAGGCGTTTCATACTAGTACGCGCGCCCGATGATAGTCAATAAGATTCTCCTTCAAATACTCCCCCCTAGACCCCATGACCATTTTTATCCAATATCTATGCATGGAAACGATAATACTGGCTTCCTCCTCCCCCCGCCGGAAGGAGATTCTCCGTTCCCTTTCCCTGCCCTTTACGATCCTTCATCCCGATATAGACGAAAGCGTCTGCGATCATCTTGCCCCCGAGCACAGGGTTGTGGCTCTTGCCGAGAAAAAGGCCTTGGCGGGAATGGCGATGCTGGAACGCGAGACCGATACCGGGGCGGCCGTCCCTGAACGCGATAAAAAGCCACGGCTTCTTCTCTCCGCTGACACGCTGGTGGCCTTCAATCGTTCCGGAAAATGGAAAACGATCGGCAAGCCCGCCGACAGGGCCGAAGCCAAGGCAATGCTCGCCTATATGGCCGGCAAGACGCATACGGTTTTCTCCGGTCTTTGCCTTCTCGATCTGGAAAGCGGCATACGCCATACGGCCTGCTCATCGACCAAGGTGCGGTTCGCGCCGATGTCGGAAAGGGAAATCGAAGGGTACCTGGACACGGAGGAATGGCGGGGAGCGGCCGGCGCGTACCGTGTCCAGGGCTGCGGTTCCTGCTTCATCGAGGCGATGAAAGGATCATGGTCCTGCGTGGTGGGCTTGCCAATCCGCGAGCTTTATGGCATTCTCATAGACGCTGATTACGACTTCGGAGCTACCGGGCGCACCTAGCTGTACTAGAAACTTCCGCACCCTGCTGCACGTGAATATTTCCGGCCTCCGATCGTACCAGCATAACGGCACTTCAAGTGCCGGGGTTGGCGCCGCCGCGGCGATGCCAACTTAATCTTCCGCCCGGCTATGGCGACATTCCGGGACGAGAATCAGAGAAGGGGATCAGGTTAGCCTGATCACGGGAGGAACTCTTGGCAGTAGTTACCATGAAGAACCTGCTTGAATCCGGTGTGCATTTCGGTCACCAGGTCAAGCGCTGGGATCCCAGGATGAAGAAATTCATCTTCGCGGAACGCAACGGGATTCACATCATCGATCTCCAGAAGACCATTCAGGCGATCAAAGACGCCTATGACGCCGTCCAGAAGGTCGTCAGCTCCGGCAAGACCGTACTTTTCGTCGGAACGAAAAAGCAGGCTCAGACCGCTATCCAGAAAGAATCCGAGCGCTGCGAGCAGTTCTATGTCAATAATAGATGGCTCGGCGGCATGCTCACCAATTTCACCACCATCAAGAAATCCATCATGCGCCTCAAGAAAATCGAGCGCATGGAAGTAGACGGCACTTTTGAAAGCCTGACCAAGAAGGAAGTCGCCAGCCTCCAGAAAGAGAAGATCAAGCTGGAGAAGAACCTTGGCGGCATCAAGGAGATGAAGGATCTGCCCGGCATCCTTTTCGTGGTCGACACCCGCAAGGAAGCCATCGCGGTCGCCGAAGCCCAGCGCCTCGGCATCCCCATCGTCGCCGTCGTGGACACCAACTGCAACCCCGAAGGGATCACCTATCCCATTCCCGGCAACGATGACGCCATCCGTTCCATCAGCCTCTTCACCCAGATCATCGCCAACGCCGTCGTCGAAGCCGGCGCTTCCGAAGGACTCAAGATCGTCGAAAGCCTGCCGGTCGAGGAAGTGGAAGAAGTCCATACCGACGCCGTAAAGAAGGAAGATGACGAGGTTGAAGTCGACATCAGCACGTACGCGGCCGCCGCCGTCGCTCAGGAAGCCGTGGCTCCCGCCGCTGAAGCCGAACCCGAAGCCGCCCTTCCTGTCATCGACGAAGACAAGCTCTACGAGAAGAAATAAGGAGCAGAATCGTGGATATTAAAGCTTCCGATATCAAGAGCCTCAGGGAAAAAACCGGGGCCGGAATGATGGACTGCAAGAAAGCGCTCAGCGAAGCCGAAGGCGACTTCGCTGCCGCCGAAAAGCTTCTGCGCGAATGGGGAATGGCCGGCCTCGAGAAAAGGGCCAACCGCGCCACCAACGAAGGCAAAATCTTCCTCGTCGAAAGAGACGGCAACGTCGGACTCGCGGAAATCGTCTGCGAAACCGATTTCGTCGCCAAGAACGCCGACTTCATCGCCGACGGATACAAGATCGCCGAAAAAGCCTACGTGGCGAAAGCCAACGAAGCCAACGCGGAACTGGACGGCATGGTGAAAGATATCGCCATCGTCATCAAGGAAAACATCAACCTCAAGCGCGTCCGCTATTTCGAAGCAGCTGCCGATGAGTATCTCCATACCTATACGCATGGCGAAGGCAAGCTCGTCGTCGTCGTCAGGGCCAAGGCGAAATCCGCCGCCGCTTTCGCCGACGAGAAGGTCAAAGCCTTCATACACGACGTGGCGCTCCATATCGCCGCCTTCAATCCGATGTTCCTCGACCAGAGCCAGCCAGACGCCGGCTGGGTGAAGGAACAGCAGGAAATCTTCGCCGCGCAGGTCGAGCTGGACGAAAAGCTCAAGTCCAAGCCGGCCAAGGTCGTCGAAGGCATTCTGGCCGGAAAGCTCAAAAAGCTCATGGCCGAGGTCTGCCTCCTGGATCAGCCTTTCGTCAAGGACGAGAAAATGAGCGTTTCGGCCGCCATGGCCGCCGTCAAGAAAGAGACGGGCGCTGATTTCGCGATCGTAAGTTATTCATACATCAAAGTGGGAGACGCCGCCTGAAAAGGCTGACGCCCTATCGGTAAGGTTTAAGCGGAGCGGCGTATTCGCCGCTCCGCGATTCATTGAATACGAAGGGGAGGAATTATGGAAACGGTGAAAGCCACGTGCGAAGAGCGCATGAAGAAATCGATCTCGTCGCTGAGGGATGAATTCAATGGCATACGTACCGGCCGCGCGTCCCCCGCCCTCCTCGACAAGATAAGAGTCGATTACTACGGCCAAAAAAGCCCCCTTTCCCAGGTTGCCACCGTCTCCGTTCCGGAGGCCAGGCTCATTGTCATCCAGCCCTGGGACCGCACCCTTTTCACCGAAATCGAGAAAGCCATCCTCAAGTCCGAACTGGGGCTCAACCCCTCCAACGACGGCAAGGTGATCCGCATAGCAATTCCTCCCCTCACCGAGCAGAGAAGGAAGGAATTGGTCAAACAGGCGAAGGCAATTGCTGAACAGTCGAAAGTCGCCGTTCGCAATATACGCCGCGACGGTCTGGAAGAACTGAAGAAGCAAGCCGCCGCGGGTGGCGTCCCCGAGGACCTGACGAAGAAGGAAGAGGATGAACTTCAGAAACTCACGGATTCCTTCATCGTCCAGATCACCAAAGTGCTCGAGGAAAAAGAAAAAGAAATTATGGAAGTCTGAATGACTTCCACACTCCCCGCTCACGTCGCCATAATAATGGACGGAAACGGCCGCTGGGCGACGAAACGCGGTCTGCCAAGGACCGAAGGCCATAGGCAGGGACTCGTCGCCGCCAAAAAGATAGTCGCCGCTTCGTCCAGACTTGGCATCCAATATCTTTCGCTGTACACCTTCTCTACGGAAAACTGGAAACGAGCCAAAGAGGAAGTGGGGTTTCTCATGACGCTGGTGAAGAATCACCTATCCTCGGAACTGGACTTCTATCGGCAGAATAAGATCAAGGTTATTCATTCAGGCTGCAGGAAGGGACTTTCTCCCGATATTCTCGCGGAGATAGATTCGGTGACCGCGGATACGGCTTCTTTCCCGGGAATGGTGGTAAACCTGGCGATTAACTATGGCGGCAGGGATGAACTCGCCAGAGCCGTCGGGAAAGTCGCCGCATCGCTCGATCGCGCCAACGATGATGGCCATAACGCCGCGAATGCCGGCGAACGAGATTTTCAGGACAGCTTCTCCATGGAAAACATCAGCGGGAACCTTGACCATCCGGAAATTCCCGATCCCGACCTTATCATCAGGACAGGCGGCGAGTGCCGTCTTTCAAATTTTCTTCTCTGGCAATCGGCATATTCTGAACTGTATTTTTCGGACTGCCTCTGGCCCGATTTCGGCGAGAATGAACTGAAGGCCGCTCTCGATGATTACGCATCGAGAGACAGACGCTTTGGGGGAACGAAATGACCAAGAACACGATCCAGCGACTGCTCATATTTTTCCTGGGCATCCCCCTCTTCATCGCCGTGGTGGTTTTCGCCTCCTTCGGGAGGAATATTCTTCTTCTGCTGGTCGTCCTGGTCGTCCAGTACCTGGCTGTCGGGGAGGCCTCGGCGCTTTTCGCCGCCAAGAAAATAAAGGTAAGAAAGAATCTGATCGTCATGCTTTCGCTTGCCGCCAGCCTCGTCGTTTTTCTATCTCCCGATCTCGTAACGATGCTTCCGGGAAACAACTCGGCACTGGAATTGCTTCTGGCCGCTTCCGTTTTGGGAAGCCTCGCCGTTCTCACTCCCTTCGCCTTCGCGAAGAAAGAAGAATTCGCCGATATACTCCCAAACGCGGCAGCGTCGCTTTTCGTGTTTTTCTACTGCGGCGTGCTGGGTTCCTTTTTCGTCTACGTCACCTCCTGTTTCGGCCAATACGTAGCCCCCGTATTGACCTTCACCCTCATGACCTTCGGAAACGACAGCCTGGCATGGCTCACCGGCGTGACCTTGGGCAGGAAACGCGGAATCGTCGCCGTTTCTCCCGGCAAAAGCCTCGCGGGCTTCATAGGCGGATTCTCGGGTTCGATAATCGCTGGCCTGATCTCCTATCTCATTTTTCCCGGAAGCGGATTCGGCTCTCTTGCCGGTCCGATATTTCTCGGTTTTGCCATGGGTTGCTCCGTCATCGTAGGAGACCTAGCGGAGAGCGCGTTGAAACGTTCGGCAGGCGTCAAGGATTCCAGTTCGCTGGTGCCCGGCAGGGGCGGCGTGCTGGATTCTTTCGACAGTCTCCTCTTCTCGGCGCCCATCTTCGTGCTGATTTCCTCGCTGCTGGGCTTTTTCCCACCTCTGGCTTAGGCGCAGCATGAATCCAAGAAAAGTGCTCATTCTCGGCGCCACGGGTTCTATCGGCCGCCAGACCATCGATTGCGTCGAAGACGCGAACCGGAAGGCGCCAGGAAGCTTCATCGTTACGGGGCTTTCCGCCGACAGGAACGCCGAGGCGCTTTGGGCGGCAGGGGCGAAATTTCCAGGGGCCCTTCTCGCCATGAATGGTGAGAGCGGGTTGGGCAACGGGACGAAGCGCGGGATGGACTGGCGCGGCGCCGGCGCGATCGCTTCCCTCATCAGGAACTCCGACGCCGACCTGGCGGTGAACGGCATTGCCGGCGCCGCCGGCCTCCTCGCCTCCATCGAGGCGCTTTCATCCGGCAAGAATCTCGCCCTGGCCAACAAGGAATCGGTGGTCATGGGCTACAGCCACCTGAAGGCGCTTGCCGACGCTAAGGGCCTTTCCATAATTCCCGTGGATTCAGAACACGCGGCCCTCTTTCAGCTTGTTTCCAGAATAGGCAAGTGCTCCGTGCAAGAACTCACGATTACCGCCTCGGGCGGCCCCTTTCGCGATAAATCCCCCGCGGAATTGGAAAGCATAAGTCCCGACCAGGCGGCCAGCCACCCTGTCTGGAAAATGGGACGAAAAATCAGCATCGATTCGGCCACGCTTGCCAACAAGGGCCTCGAGCTCATAGAGGCGGTGCGCCTTTTCGACCTGCCCGAGGATAAGGTAAAGGTACTCGTACACCCGGAAAGCATCGTGCACGCGCTCGTAAGGACTAAAGACGGCGCCCTCTACGCCCATATGTCCATGCCGGACATGCGCCTCCCCATCAATATCGCCCTCCATTGGCCTGAAGAAGTGGATTCGTCCTACGGCTTCCTCGACCTCGCGGGCAAGACCTTGCGTTTCGAGGCGCCTGACACCAGCCGTTTCCCCATGCTCGCCCTGGCCAGGGACGCGGTCCGCTCAGGCGAAGCCGCCACCATTGCCTACAACGCGGCCAACGAAATAGCCGTCGAAGCCTTCGACGCGGAAAAAATCCGATTCACGCGAATACCAGCCGTCGTTCGTTCGGTTTTAAGCAACGATTGGTCTTTCCCTGTTCCCGATATAGGCAGTATCTTTGAATTCGACAAGAAAGCGCGTTTCCTGGCGCATCTCGCTCTCACGGAGTACCAATGCTGACAGTTCTTCTCGGCCTTATCGGCTTGTCTTTCGTCGTCATCATCCATGAATTCGGCCATTACCTCGCGGCTCGCGCCATGGGCGTCGAGGTGGAGGTCTTTTCCATAGGCTGGGGGCCGAAACTCTTCGGCTTCAAGAAAAACCAGACTGAATGGCGCGTATCGGCCTTCCCTCTCGGCGGTTTCTGCAGGATGAAGGGCGAGGAAGATTTCAAGATCGCCCTGGAGAAAAAGCTGCCCACGATTCCCTCCGAAAAAGGATCCTTTTACGGCGCCTCGCCCTGGAAAAGGATACTCATTCTCGTCGCCGGCCCGCTTTCGAATGTCATTCTCGCCGTCGTCCTTTTTTCCATCGTTTCTCTCGTGGGAATCACGATTCAGACGGCTCCCAACAAGATCATCCTCGCGAGCGAGATATCCGCCCTCTCGGGATCGCCCGGAGGCGGACCGGCCGATCAGGCCGGATTGAGGTCAGGCGATATCATCAGCTCCATCGACGGGACTAAGGTTCGCGACTATTCGGATCTCCAGGAGATGATCGGGCTCAATCCGGGCAAAGCCCTAACTCTCTCGGTGGACCGCGGCGGAGAGCGCCTGTCCATTCCCGTCACTCCCCGCCTGGAAAAAGATTCCGGGCAAGGCTTGATAGGAATCTACGCGTGGATAGATCCCATCGTCGACTATGTTGATCCGCAGGGAGCCGCCTCCATCGCCGGCATACGCAAGGGCGATATTATAGCGGAAGTCCAGGGAAAATCGATAGAAAACTCCATCGGCATCCTGGCAGCCCTGGAATCCAAGCCCGAAAACGTCACCATGACGCTGCTGCGCGACGGGCAGTACGTTCCCGTGAAGATGGTGCTTTCGTATGAAGCTGGCGGCCAATCTAATCTGGGGATAGGCTTCAAGAGTATTTCGAGAACCGACAAGGCTTCTTCGCTTCCAGCGGCGGTAGCCCAGGGCGGAAAAGAGACGGTCGATACCTTCGCGATGTCGGTCAAGGGCATCGGGCTTCTCTTCAGCGGGGTGAATGTATTCAAGGCAGTTTCTGGACCGGCGCGGATAACCTATATGGTCGGCAATACGGCCAAGGAAAGCATCAAGGCTTCGGGGCTTTCCGGCATCCCCACGATCCTCAGTTTTCTCGCCTTTCTCTCGGTCAGCCTTTTCCTGATGAATCTCCTGCCGATACCAGCCCTGGACGGCGGCCAGATTCTGCTTTCCGTCGTCGAAATCCTTCGAAAGAAACCTCTTCTCACGAAGACCATCTATCGCTTCCAGTTTGTCGGGGCGGCCATGATCATGGCTTTGTTCTTCCTGGCCACCTTCAGCGACCTGCTTTTCTTCGCGGGGAAATGACAGACTCAGCGGCCGTGCTTTTCCATGTTGACGAATTTGGCGAAGGCCGGTTTGAACCAGACATTCGCCTTGCCGATGGGTCCGTTTCTCTGCTTGGCCACGATCAGCTCGGTTTCTATCTGTTCCGAACGTTGATCCGCCGTCTTGTTGATTTCCCGGTCCCTGTGAAGGAAAAGTATGAGGTCGGCATCCTGCTCGATGGAGCCCGACTCACGCACGTCCGAAAGGTTCGGCTGTTTTCCCTCGGCCTCGCGCTTCAGCTGTGACAGGGCGACGATGGGAATGTCCAGTTCGCGCGCCAGCGATTTCAGCGATCTTGATATCGCGGATATCTGTTCCCAGCGCGGCAGTTCGGCGTTCTCGTGCGTTATCAGCGTAATATAATCCACGAATATTATCTTGACGGAGCGCTCGAGCACGAGGCGCCGTGCCATCGTGCGAAGCTCGAGCAGCTTCATGTTGGGCATGTCGACGATATAGAGCGGGGCTTCGTAGATTCTCCCCGCGGCATCCATCAGATCGTTCAGGTCCGAGCTTCTCAGCCTTCCCGTCCTTATGCGTTCGCCGGGAACCTGGGCCTCTGACGATATTATCCTGTTCATGAGGGCGTGTTCCGACATTTCCAGCGAGAAGAAGGCGGCAGGAATCTTGCAGTTTATGGCGATATGGCTGGCTATCGTGAGGGCCAGGGCCGTTTTTCCCACCGAAGGGCGCGCGCCGATGACGATGAATTCCGAGTTCTGGAATCCCGAGGTCATGGCGTCCAGGTCAGTCAGGCCGGAAGGAATTCCCGTGAAGGCGTTGGGATTGTTGCTCAGCTGCTCTATGACAGTAATGAGCTCTGGGATCAGGTCCTTTATGGAATGATACGAGGCGGTGCGCCTGTTCTGCGTAATCTCGAAAATCTTGGACTGTATCTCGTCAAGGATGGGGCCTGTTTCTGTGGTATCGTCATAGGCCAGCGAGGTGACGAGGGAAGACAGGCGGATGAGGTTTCTGCGGGTCGACATCTCCTGGATTATCTGCGCGTAGTATTCGACGTTGGCGGCCGAAGGCGTCATCGACGTGAGGTTGGCGATATAGCCCGGCCCCCCGGCTTTATCCAGGCTGCCGGCCTGCTTCATCTCCTCGGTGAGGGTGATGAGATCGGCTTTCTGCCCTTTTTCATGGAGCGCTATGATCGCGGAATAAATCTCGGCATGGGTGCTGAGGTAGAAGTCGTCGGCGCGGATATAGCGCAAGACAACGCCGAGCGCGTCCGGATCGAGAAGCAGGGCGCCCAGGCAGGCCTGCTCGGCTTCCTGGTTGTTGGGCGGT